>CEWO01016344.1_pt1 | contig 13945 bp, 13 predicted proteins | sample 361561 | NCBI WGS metagenome assembly CEWO01 (sample SAMEA2623627, study PRJEB7988) | marine metagenome | isolation source: saline water (ENVO:00002010), including
CCAAGTTTATTCATTGCAATAGCTAATGCTTCATGTGCTTCTGGAGAGAGAGCTCCAAGAGACATACCTGCTGTATCAAAACGATGATAAAATTTTTGCGCTGATTCAACACTTGATAATGGAATTCTTTTAGAATTAGTTTTTAAAGTTAAAAGATCACGAATAAAACTAGGTTGTCTGTTATTTACTAGATCAGAATATTTTTTATAATCGTTATAATCTCCTGTCATAACACATTCTTGGAGAGCTTTTACTACATCTGGATTATAATCATGATGTTCTTCATTATGAATATATTTTAATAATCCACCAGTTTTGATTTGTTTTGTAATATCCCAAGCTAGATCTCTATTTTCAATCAGATCAGCCTCTATATCGGAAAACTCCGAACCAGATATACGACTTATGGTATCTTTAAAACAAAGCTCTACAATTTTTTGATCTAAGCCTACAATCTCAAATAACTGGGCGCCCCTATAACTCGATATGCATGATATTCCCATTTTAGACATTATTTTTAACAAGCCTTTATTGATTCCTTGAATATAATTTTTTACACAAGCACCATATTTATTTTGTGAAATCTTATTTTTAATGACCATTTCATTTAATATTTCATATGCTAGATAAGGATATATAGCTGTAGCTCCATATCCAATTAACACTGCATAATGATGGGGGTTTCTTGCTGAGCCTGTCTCAATAATAAGATTTGTATCACATCTTATGCCAGCATCAATTAATTTATGATGAACAGCGCCTACTGCCATTGGTGCAGGTATAATTAATTGATTTCTATTTATTTTTTTGTCTGATAGCACTATATTAATATTACCTTTTTTAACACTTCGTATAGCTCGATCACATATAGTGTTTATGGCTTCTTCTAAATCTAAAGATGCTTCATAATTTAAATTAATAATGTCATGTTTATAATCTTTGTGAGAAGAATTTAGTATTGAACTATATGTTTGCCTATCTAAAATTGGAGATCTAAGTATTAACCTGTCTGCGTGTTTAGAAGATTCTTCAAATAAGTTTCTTTCTTCCCCTAGGCAAACTTCCAGTGACATCACACTAGCTTCTCTCAGAGAATCAATAGGTGGGTTAGTAACTTGAGCAAACTGCTGTCTGAAATAATCATAAATTGACCTATTATGGGATGACAATACAGGCATTGGGGTATCATCTCCCATTGAGCCAGTTGCTTCCTGCCCTAATTCTGCAAGCGGCGCTATAATTTCTTTTTCTTCTTCAAATGTAACTAAAAAAGATTTCTTATATATCAGTAGTTCATTAAACTCAAAATTTAAAGCAATCTCATTTAATGGATCATACTCTGGAGCTTTTATAGAATATTTATTAAGCCATGATAAGTATGGATGCCTATCTTTAAGTATATGATCAATCTCATTAGTTAGAAGTAATTGACCTTTTTCTGTATCAACAGCTAACATTTCGCCTGGTGCAAGCCTGCCTTTTTTTAAAACATCATTTTGATCATAATCATAAACCCCAATTTCAGACGCTAGTGTAACATGTCTGTCTTTAGTCATTACATATCTAGCAGGTCTCAAACCATTTCTATCTAGTGCACAAGCAGCATATCTTCCATCTGTTAAAACTATTCCAGCCGGACCATCCCATGGTTCCATGTGCATAGAATGATATTCATAACAAGCCTTTAAATTTGGATCTATGTTTTTATTATTTTGCCAAGCAGGTGGTATGAGAGTCCTCATTGCTCTAAATACTCCCATATCTCCAGCTAAGAGTAATTCTAATATATTATCTAGAGTATAGGAGTCTGAATCTTTTCTAGAGATTAAGGGGTGTAATTTATTTAACTCAGGCAAAGAGTCTATATTGAGCTTGTTTCTTCTCGCTAAATACCAATTTCTGTTACCTTGGATAGTATTGATTTCACCGTTATGTGCTAAATACCTAAAAGGTTGAGCCAGTTTCCATTGAGGAAGCGTGTTAGTAGAAAATCTTTGATGAAAAACACACATAGATGTTTTCATATTTCTATCAGATAAATCAAGATAAAAATCTCTAATATGTCCTGATACAATTAAACCTTTATATGAAATAACCCTTGATGAAAGACTCGGTATATAAAAACTTTCATCATCAGCAAGAATTTTTTCTGTTTGAATTCTAGCAATGTATAATTTCTTTTCAAAATCTGACTCAAGCATTGAATCAGGCGCAGAGACTATAACTTGTTTAATTATAGGTAAAGTTGATAGAGCATCCTTACCACAAACGTTTTTATTTATTGGTACATCTCTCCAGCCTTTTACATCTAAACCTTCTTTTCTTAGTTGAAAATGTATAGTTTCTTTACCTTTTTTTAAATTATTTTTATCAAAGAAAACACATCCAAATGCATAGTTGGGGCCAAGATCTACATTCATCTCGACTGCTATTTGTCTGAAAAACTCATCTGGTTTTTTTATCAGTAAACCACATCCATCACTTGTTTTTCCATCATCTGAGACAGCGCCTCTGTGAGTGAGGCGTTCTAGAGCCTTGATGCTTGTATCAATAACCCAATATGAGGGTATATCATCCATCTGGGTAATTAATCCAAAACCACAATTGTCCTTTTCAAAAGCACTATTATAAAGACCATAATTATTCTGCTTATACTTGTTTTTCATAACAGTATGATTTTAGCATAATATTTTTACTTTTAACTCTGAAATGTTTTAACGAAGGTAGATATATAACTATTGGTTAGTTGGTTAGATATATAGCTCTTACCGATAGAATCTAAAAGAACAAAATGATTTTTCCCATTCTTTTTCTTTTTATCAAATGCCATATGTTTCATAATCATTTGTGTTTTGAGGCTTGTTGGTATACCGATAGGTAAACCCATATTCATCAATGTATTTTCTAAAAGATTATATTCAGCTATTTCCAGAGAGTTTTGCTCTACAGATATTGCCGCAGCGAAGACCATTCCAATACTTATTGCTTCTCCATGAAGAATTCCTTTATATTTCATGGCCGACTCAATTGCATGACCCAAGGTATGACCAAAGTTTAAATGAGCCCGTAAGTTCGATTCTTCTTCATCTTTCTGGACAATCATTACTTTAGCTTTAACAGATACAGTAATTAATTTAATTAGATCTTCAGGTTTCCTCTCTAGAATACTTGCAGATTTCTTATTCAGCCATTTTAGAAAAGATGCATTGCCAATAGCTCCATATTTAATAACCTCAGCCAACCCCGAAATAAATTGCTTATTTGATAATGTTTTTAAAAAAATTATGTCTATAAAGATTGCTATTGGGTGCTTGAAACTTCCAATTAAGTTTTTCCCATTCTTATGATTTACTCCAGTTTTACCACCAATCGATGAGTCTACCTGAGCAAGCAAAGTTGTTGGTATATGTATAAGATTTACTCCTCTAAGAAAAGTATCCGATGCAAATCCAGCAAGATCTCCAATAACTCCACCCCCTAAAGCTATAATTGTAAGGTCTCGGTTAAATTTATTCTTGACTAAATAATCATGAACTTTATTTAATATGGTGATATTTTTATATTTCTCACCATCAGGCAATATTAAAGTTTGAATTCGACAATTCTTTATAGACTTCTTAACTTGACTTAGATGTAGTTTAGCAACTTTTGTATTTGTAATTATTACAACATCTTTATGCTTGATATAATCATTAATTACCCCATCACGTAATAAGTTATTACCGATATATATAGGTACTTTTTTAGCATTTAATTTAAGCAATATTCTTTTCATGTTAATTTATTATATATTTCCTCAACTACAGTATTTTTATCTTTATTAGAAACATCTATTATATAATCTGAGATACTATTATAAATAGGATCTCTATTCTTTTTTAATTTTTTTAACTGAATATATAAATCATCATTTTTCAATAATGGACGGTGTTTTCTATATTTTACTCTTTTGATTTGAGCTTTGAGACCGATATCAAGAAAGACTATTAAACCAATTTCTTTTAAAAGATTTATATTTTCTTCTTTTAAAATGATACCTCCACCAGTTGATATTACATGATTATTGATATCAGCTAGAGCACCTAATATTTCAGATTCTTTTTCTCTGAATGATGTTTCTCCATATCTTTCAAAAAAAGTTGATATATCACAATTATTATTTACCTCTATTTCATAATCAGTATCAATATATTTTTTATCAAGTTTTTTCGCTAAAAGCTTTCCTATAGTAGACTTACCAGAGCCCATTGCTCCGACGATAATAATATTTCCAGAATTCATACTCTTATTTTACATTATATTTAGGGCTTATGTCGGCAAGAATATCTATTAACATTTTTACTTTATCTGGATTAATGTCAGGAGTAATTCCTGTTCCTAAGTTAAAAACATGTCCAGAGGGAGAATTATAGCTAGTTAATATATTTTCAACTGCCTTCCGCATTGTCTTTTCATCCTGCTTTAGTACTTCAACATCTAAGTTCCCTTGTAGAGCATACTTATTTTTTACATGTTGTTTTATAAAACCAATATTTGTTGAAGAATCTATACCCAGGACATCGATATTCATATTTTTTAAGATATGAATTTTTTTTTCAGTCTCTCTAACATAATAAATAAGAGGAATATCTTTATTGATGATCGATGCTTTGATTTTATCGATGTATGATAATGAAAATTCTTTATACTCAGAATCATTTAATAAGCCTCCCCAGGTATCAAATATCATTGCCACATCAATACCTGACAATATTTGCCTATTTAAGTATTTAATACTAATATCAGTTAGGATATTAAGAATTTTATGAAGTAGGGTAGGATTATTTTTCATCATACTCAATACATTAGTGAATTTTTTAGATGAATTTCCTTCAACAATATATGTTGCAACAGTCCATGGGCTTCCTATAAATCCTATTAATGGCTTTTTACCATTCAGCTCATTTTTAAGTAATTTAATTGCATCAAAAACATAGTCTAGGCTATCAGTATCATATTCATTTATATTTAATGCATGTAGGTCTTTTTCTGATCTGATAGTTTTATCAAACACGGGTCCTTTCTTTTCTATAAAGCTTAGATTAATCCCAAGCATTTCTGCCACAACTAATATATCTGAAAATACAATAGCGCTATCAAGTGAAAACCTTTCTAGAGGCTGAAGCGTTATCTCACACGCAAGCTCTGGATTCCTAACAAGACCCATGAATCCACCAGCTTTATTTTTTAGATTAATATATTCTGGCAAATACCTTCCAGCTTGCCTCATTATCCATATAGGTGTTCTATCAATAGGTTTATTTTTAATGGCATCTAGAAATAAATGATTATGCGTTTGCGACATCCAATTCCTTTTTATTTTTTTCATTGAGATATTTTGATATTCCTTCCGCTGCGTTTCGTCCTTCAAAAACCGCTGTAACTACAAGATCGGAACCTCTAACCATATCTCCTCCCGCAAAAATCTTAGGGTTATCAGTTTGATGAGAATAGTTTGATTTAATGTTTATAATAACTCTTCCAATATCATCTATTTTAACTTTATTTTTTGTCAACCATGATGGTGGATTTGGTCTAAAGCCAAAAGCCATAATTACTCTGTCAGCTTTAATAATTTTTTCTGACCCTTTTATGGGAACCGGAATTTCTCTTCCTCTTATGTCAGTTTTTTTAAGTTCAGTTTTAACAAACTTTACTCCTTCAACCTTGTTCTCTCCAATTATTTCAATGGGCTGCATATTCCACAAGAAATTAATTCCTTCTTCTTTGCTATTTTTTACTTCTCTTTTAGATCCAGGCATATTCTCTTCATTTCTTCTGTATGCACAATAGACTTTTTTAGCACCTTGTCTGATAGCGGTTCTATTACAATCCATAGCAGTATCACCACCACCTAGGACAAGAACTCTTTTATCTTTCATATCAATATATTCACTCTTTTTAGACTTAAGAAGTCTTCTTATATTAGAATTCAGATAAGGCAATGAATCATATACACCATCTAGAGTTTCTCCTTTAAAACCACCTTTCATGTATGTATAAGTACCCATTCCTATGAAGACTGCATCATACATTGAGAGTATTTTGTTGAAACTTATATCTTTACCTATTTCAGTATCTAATATAAATTCTACTCCCATTTCTTCTAGAATTTTTCTTCTTTTAATGACGATTTCTTTTTCTAGTTTAAATGGTGGGATGCCGAAAGTTAGCAGTCCACCCACTTCCTCATATTTATCGTATACATATGACTTTATCCCTTTTCTTGCTAAGACATCCGCACAAGCTAATCCAGCAGGGCCTGCTCCAATAATTCCAACTTTAAAATTTGTTGGGGTTACGTTAGATAAATCAGGTTTCCAACCTCTTTTCAAAGCTTCATCTGTTATGTATTTTTCTATGCTCCCGATAGTTACAGCACCAAAACCATCATTCAAAGTACAAGCGCCCTCACATAATCTATCTTGAGGACAGATTCTTCCGCAAATTTCTGGTAATGAGTTAGTTTGATGAGAAAGATCAGCAGCTTCTAGTAATCTATCCTCCGAAATTAATTTCAACCACTGAGGAATATAATTGTGTACAGGACATTTCCATTCACAATATGGATTTCCACATTCAATACACCTCCCAGATTGTTGGCTAGCTTCTTCTACACTGTAATGTGCATATATTTCATTATAATTTTTCAAGCGTTTAGACGCAGGTGAGACCTTAGGGTCCATTCGTTTAATTTCTAGAAATTGAAGATTTTTATCCATAATGAACTGAAATTATACTATAGAATTGAGTAATATGACCAGGGGAATCAAAGTTATATACTATAGAGAGACTATGAAGATAATAGTTGTTTAACGTATTTACTTACTAAAGTCATGTCTATGCTTTCGCCGTTAGTTTTTTTTATATCTGTCATAACTTTGCCCATATCTTTAATTGTCTCGGCTTTACAATTAGCTATTGAATTTTTAACTAAATTAATCACATCAGCTTCAGACATTTCCTCTGGTAAATATAATTTTATTATATCCATCTCTTTTTTTTCTTGAGCAGCTAATTCGTCTCTTCCAGCTTTAATAAATTGGTCAAATGATTCTTGATTTCTTTTAATAACTTTTTTGAGAACTTGTATTGTTTCTGTTTCAGATAGTTCTATATTTTTATCTTTTTCTAACTGTTTAATAAATGACTGAGCAAATCTAATAATTTCAACTTTGTCTTTCTCACCAGACTTCATGAATTTAATTAAGTCGTTTTGAATTTTTTCTTTGGTAGATTGATCTGACATCAATAATTTAGAACTTTTTGTATGGTGGTTTTTTTCTGATCGCAGACATGCTTACTTTTCTCTTATGTCTCTTAGTGGCAGCTGCTATCTTCCTTTTTCTCATAGCTGTAGGTTTTTCATAGAATTCACGTCTACGCGTCTCGGTTAAGATGCCTGCTTTCTCGCAGCCTCTTTTAAATCTTCTTAGAGCTATTTCAAAAGGCTCATTTTCTCTAATTTGTACACTTGGCATAAATTTTTATAAAATAGTTTATAATGGCGTAATATTACTTGATTATATTAATAAAGCAATAGATTTAACCAAATATTGAGGTAACAATGATAATACTAGGCATTGAATCATCCTGTGACGAAACTGGTTTAGCACTATATGATTCTGATCATGGCATGCTAGGTCATGTTGTTAATTCCCAACATACAATTCATGGGAAATACGGTGGTGTTGTCCCAGAACTCGCATCAAGAGATCATGTTCTTAAATTAGTACCTCTTTTAGATGAACTGTTAAATGTTGTGGAATTGAAGTTAAATGATATCAATCTTGTAGCTTTTACAAATGGCCCAGGGTTACTCGGACCACTCTTAACTGGCGCATCTTTTGCTAAATCGTTATCTTGGACGCTTAAGATTCCATCTATAGAAATCGATCACCTAGAAGCACACATATTTTCCCCAATGATTTCTGAAAAGAATTTAAAACCTCCATTTATTTCATTACTTGTATCAGGAGGGCATACAATACTCTCATCGATTACAAATAAATCTAACTATAAAATTTTGGGCAAAACTCTTGATGATTCCGCGGGAGAAGTTTTTGATAAAGTAGCTAGGCATCTAGGACTCCCATATCCTGGTGGTCCTGAAATATCTAATGCATCATCAAAAATTAGTTCATCATCGTTTAAATTTCCTAGACCAATGATAAATACTGATTGTTATGATTTTAGTTTTAGCGGTCTTAAAACTCATGTGACTCAACTAATTAACAGAACTACTTTAACAGATGAGATAATATCAGATATTTCTTATGATTTTGAGAATGCAATTTTAGATGTTTTAATAAGTAAAACTCTAAAAGCATCTAAAGATTTAAACATTAATGATATAGTTATATCAGGTGGAGTCAGTGCTAATAAAAGATTAAGGGAAAGATTTGAAAAAGAAAAAAACGAAAAGAATATATATTTTCCAGACCTAGCCTTTAGTACGGATAATGGTGCCATGATAGCCTATATGGGCTGGCTGAAATATTATGATAATAATAATGACTCCCTAGAAATAAACCCAAAACCTACCTCAAGTTTGGCTTGAAAGAAACTCTAAGATATTTTTTTTGTGGGTTAAGTAAATAAAAATAACATTCATAAAAGAAATCATGACCATATAATTGTCACTATTTATCAAAAACATAAAAAATGGAAGCAATAAAAAACCAATTAAAGCAGATACTCCTGAAATTTTAAATAAATAATATATGATTACCCATGTCATGATTACCATTATTGCAACTAGAGGGCTCAAAGCTAATAAAATTCCTAATGAAGTTGCAACACCTTTCCCACCTTTAAAACCTAGGGTGACTGGAAAACAATGACCTATTAGAATAGTAAATGATATTAGGTATAGTTCATATATTTCATAATCGCAACTCATCATATATATCATCGGAATAAAGCCTTTAAGTGCATCACCTGCTAAAGTGAATAAAGCTGCAAATTTATTACCGCTCCTTAGGACATTGGTTGCACCAGGATTTTTCGACCCAAATGTTCTTGGATCAGGGAGATCAAATATTTTTGAGGTTAATATTGCAAAAGGAATAGATCCTATTAAATATAATATAATTATGATACCAAAGGATTCTAAGTTGAGCATATTTTCTAACATGTGATTAATATATAATCAATAGTACCTTAATTAAAGATAACTTTAACAATATGGCGAATTTAGACATTATTTTTATACATGGATGGCTTTTTGATAGTAGGATTTGGCATGGTTTAGATAAAGAATTCAGGGGATTCAAGTCAGTAAAGTTGATTGATTTGCCTGGCTATGGAATGAATAAATCATCAAAAGTAAACCATAAAGATTTTTTTAAAAATTTATTTACATCAATTAATAACAAAACTATTGTTATAGCTTGGTCTTATGGAGCCCAGTTAGCACTTTATACTTATATGAAATATTTTAATTTAGATATTAAGTTAGTTTTGATTAATACTAATCTAGATATGCGTTCTTCTAATAATATAGAGTTAAATGTAAATAACATCAATCAACTAATAACTAATCTTAAGTTAGATAAAAATAATACGATTAAAAGTTTTATGTATGAATGTGTTAAAAAATCAAAACATTCAAAACATGAATTCAAGGAAATGATTAATAAGTTTAAAATGGAAGATTTCCCTCAAACTGAGATTCTTATTGATAATTTAAATGAAATGAAGCTAATTCCACCTTTCAAAGACATTTCAACTACATTTAGCAATGTACTATGTATAAATACAGAAAAAGACCAATTCATCAATAGAACAAGCAATATTTTCCAAGAGGTTACAATAAAAGATTTCGGCCATGTACCTTTTATTAGCGGGAATAAGATAATATATAAATCAATTATGGATTTTATTTAATAATATGAAAAATATCAAAAATAAGATAATGTGTTCTTTTGATAAAAAAGCCTCGTCATATGATAAGTACTCTTTAGTTCAAGATGAAGTTGCTCGAAGACTTTGTGACAGACTCTCTAATATTACAATCAAACCTATGAGCATATTGGATATTGGTTGTGGCACTGGATATCTATCAGATATGTTATTTAAATTGTATCCGCATGCTAATATTACATGTCTTGATATCTCGCTCAATATGCTAGAAGAGTCTCATAAAAAAAATTCAAATCTTAATTGTGTATTGTGTGATGCTGAAAATATGCCTTTTAAAAATAATAAATTTGATTTAATTATTTCCAGTTTTACATTGCATTGGTGTTTTGAGATTGAAAAAATATTTTTCGATATACATCGTTTTCTTGAAGATAAAGGACTTTTTTTATTTACAACCGTAGGCCCCAACACTTTAGCTGAACTTGATACTGCTTATTATGAAGCTGTAGACTCTGACGTGCATATTAATTTTTTTTCCGATATGCACACATATGGAGATTTATTGGTAAAATTTGGTTTTCAAGATCCAGTGATGGATATGGAAAAAATCGTCATAGAATATAAAACATTTAAAGATGTCCTGGATTCACTAAGGAAAACTGGAGCAAATACGGTTACGGAGAATATTCCAAGTTATACTAGCAAAGATTCCTATCGAAAATTATCTGAGGCTTACCCAACTAATCAGAGCAATAAGAGATACCCTGTCACTTATGAGATGATATATGGCACAGCTTGGAAAAATCCTGAAAATACTGATGAAAATACTGGGGTTATACCAATAAAAAAGATCTAATTTTTCTAAATTAGAAATTCCATAAGTACTAATATTTTGTTATGATGAGACTCATTAAATTAAGGATGATTAATGAAGATATTTAGCATTATATTAATGGTTTTTTCTCCAACAGCAGCATTTGCGGCTTGGGAGACTAATATGCCACGTGGTGTAACACCAACCAGTGAAATAGCATACGATTTACACATGCTCATTTTCTATATAACTGTAGTCATTGGCATTTTAGTATTTGGTGCAATGCTATATTCTATAATATATCATCGTAAATCACTCGGACATAAACCTGCCAGTTTTCATGAAAGCACAAAAGTAGAGATCATCTGGACAGTAATTCCTTTTATAATTTTAGTGGGCATGGCCGTACCTGCTACAAAAGCTTTAATTTTAATGGAGGATACCAGAGATTCAGAGATAACTTTAAAAGTTACTGGCTATCAATGGATGTGGCAGTATGAGTACCTCGAAGATAGCGTATCTTTTTTCAGTAAAATTGATAATGAAAGTAATGTGGCAAGGAGACTAGATTCCGGAGTGGATGTAACTGGAGTCGACCATTATCTTAGAAATGTCGATAATGTAGTAGTCCTACCAACAAATACTAAAGTAAGAATTTTATTAACTGCAAGCGATGTAATTCATGCTTGGTGGGTACCAGAATTAGGCGGTAAAAAAGATGCTATCCCAGGATACATAAATGAAATGTGGGTTGACATTAAAGAACCGGGTATTTACAGAGGTCAGTGTGCAGAACTATGCGGTAAAGATCATGGATTTATGCCAATAGTTGTGAAAGCTGTTCCTAAAAACGAATATTACAAATGGGTTTCAATTCAAAAAAGCAACAAGGTTGCCATAACTAAATAAACGGAAATTATATATGAGCGCTAATATAGATAAACTACATGATGACCATAGCCATACTCCTTCAGGAATAATGAGATGGATAACAACTACCAACCATAAAGATATAGGAACGATGTACTTATGGTTTAGTTTAATTATGTTCTTCATTGGTGGCTTGATGGCTTTAATTATCAGGGCAGAGTTATTTCAACCAGGTTTACAATTGGTTGTACCAGGATTTTTTAATCAAATGACTACAATGCATGCCTTAGTAATGATTTTTGGTGCAGTCATGCCTGCTTTTGTTGGTCTGGCGAATTGGCAAATACCAATCATGATAGGTGCACCGGACATGGCATTACCTAGACTGAATAACTGGAGTTTCTGGATATTGCCTTTTGCATTTACCATGATGTTGAGTACTTTGTTTTTTGAAAGTGGAGGACCAGCTGCTGGTTGGACGTTGTATCCTCCTCTATCATTGCAAGGTGGTGATTCTATGCCGTTCGTTATTTTGTCTATCCACTTATTAGGATTATCTTCAATATTAGGTGCAATCAATGTCATTGCAACTATACTTAATATGAGGGCGCCGGGAATGACTCTTATGAAGATGCCAATCTTTGTATGGACATGGTTAATTACAGCTTTCTTGTTAATCGCGTCAATGCCTGTATTAGCTGGCGCAATCACAATGTTATTAACAGATAGATTCTTTGGTACTAGCTTTTTTACTGCTTCCGGCGGTGGAGACCCAGTTTTATTTCAGCATATCTTTTGGTTCTTTGGTCATCCTGAGGTATATATTTTAATTTTGCCTGCTTTCGGTATTGTATCGACTATTATCCCAGCTTTTTCTAGAAAAAAACTCTTTGGTTATGACTCAATGGTCTATGCAACTGCATCTATTGCTCTTCTGTCTTTTATAGTTTGGGCTCATCATATGTTTACGGTTGGAATGCCTCTAGCAGGAGAGTTATTCTTCATGTTTACAACCATGTTAATTGCTGTTCCAACAGGGGTAAAAGTTTTTAATTGGGTTGCCACAATGTGGAGAGGATCTATGACTTTTGAAACTCCTATGTTATTTGCTATCGCATTCATAGTTCTATTTACTGTAGGTGGTTTTTCTGGATTAATGCTCGCTATGGTGCCAGCAGATTTTCAATATCATGATACGTATTTCGTAGTAGCACATTTTCATTATGTTCTTGTTCCAGGAGCTGTATTTGCAATTATAGCAGCAGTTTATTACTGGTTACCTAAATGGACTGGAAAAATGTATAATGAAAGTTTAGGTAAGTTGCATTTTTGGTTAACAACTTTTTTTGTCAATCTAACATTTTTCCCTATGCATTTTGTTGGTTTAGCTGGTATGCCAAGAAGAATACCTGATTATGCTGTTCAATTTGCTGATTTCAATGCGATTGCATCTGTCGGTGCATTTGGTTTTGGCTTATCTCAACTATTGTTTGTGTATATTTTATATAATGCACTAAAACAAAGAGTTACAGCAGAAGATAAATGTTGGGAGGGAGCTGAAGGCTTAGAATGGACATTATCATCGCCACCACCATATCACTCGTTTGAGAAAGCACCAAAAATAAACTAATGAAAAACTTTAAAAACATATATCTTTCTTTGACACTGTTTGCGGTGTTTATGTTTTCTTTTTCATATATGCTTGTACCCCTCTATGATATATTTTGTGAAATCACAGGTTTAAATGGCAAGACTAATCAAGAAAAAGTTCTAAACATCAATGAAAATCCAACAGAGAGATTTGTCAGGGTTAAATTTACATCAACAATAGCTAATTCAGCTCCGTTTATTTTTGAGCCGGTTGATCGTGAAATGACTGTACAGATTGGAAAGATTTACAATACATTCTATACCCTAACGAACAATTCAAATTCTTTAAAACATGCGACAGCTAGTCCTAGCGTAGTTCCTAGTGAAGATGCTGAGTATTTCAAGAAGATTGAGTGTTTTTGTTTTAGTCAACAAGAAATAAATGGGCTTGAAACTAAAGAGTTACCTCTTCAATTTATCATAGATGATGACTTACCTTTAGATACCAAGACATTAATATTATCTTACACAATGTTTAATACATCAGATCAAATTGGATCTAATTTGGAGAAATAATATGAGTGACTCTAATGGGTATTACGTACCTCATGAAACTAAATGGCCATTTTTAAATACCGTAGCTCTTATAGTTTTATTTATTGGATTAGCAAACTATATGAATGGCTATGCTTCTGGTATGAGTATTATGTTTACAGGCTTAGCACTAGTCTTAATTATAACATATGGCTGGTTTTCTGAGGTTGTGCG
>CEWO01016632.1_pt1 | contig 13910 bp, 14 predicted proteins | sample 361561 | NCBI WGS metagenome assembly CEWO01 (sample SAMEA2623627, study PRJEB7988) | marine metagenome | isolation source: saline water (ENVO:00002010), including
CAATTTTCATTAAGCGACTTCTTGTAAAGCATCGCTTCACAGCGGGGGCATTTCTTCCACACACCTTCCGGCACCGAGACACGTTTCTTTGATGCAGATCTCGTATTTGCAATCGAGGGCAGAATTTTATCTATCCAACTCACTTTAATTCCTTTTTAGATCCATATATTAAGATAGAGTATCTATAGCCTCTCTAGCTTCTTTTATAATTGCGGTAGTGACACCCAACTCAATTTCAGTAAGTACTGAGCCGGTAGGCAAAGTAGCAATTTTCTCCACTAAAGCGCTTCCAATTACGACACCATCACTCTGCATCGCCATTGCTTTTGCGCTGGGACCATCTTTTATACCAAAGCCAATTACGATGGGTAAATCACACAATTTTCGCAAATAGACAATATTTTCTCGAACTGAGTCACTGTCTATTAACGCAGCTCCGGTGACACCCTTCAAAGACACATAGTATAAATAGCCACTAGAAACCTCTGTAATCGCTCTCGCTCTAGTCGCCTTGGTCGTAGGAGCCACTAAATAAATCGTATCTATTTCAGCTTTCTGAAGAGCTTGGCGTAGGGCTTGAGATTCGGCCGGAGGCATATCAACGATGAGCACTCCATCTACTCCCGCATCTGCCGCCAATTCAGCAAACAATTCATAGCCCATAATCTCAATAGGATTCAAATATCCCATAAGCACAACAGGGGTTGATGAATTCTTTTCGCGAAAAGAACGCACTGTTTCAAGTGTATCTTTTAGTGTGGTGCCCTGAGAGAGAGAGCGTTCTACGCCCCGCTGAATGACCGGGCCATCCGATGAAGGGTCACTGAACGGAACACCAAGCTCTATAATATCAGCCCCGCTAGCGACCAATTGATGCATGAGCTGCAGGGTAACCGTAATATTTGGATCTCCAGCAATGAGATAGGGAATTAATAGCTTTGATCCCTGCCTTTTTGCTGTTTCCGTTATGTCTTTAATACGACTCATGGCTCTAGATTAAAGTGCAATTTTTTCAATTTTTGCTACGGTCTCTATATCCTTGTCTCCGCGGCCTGACAAATTGATCACTATTGACTGGGAGTCATTCATATTCGCAGCTAATTTCATGGCATAGGCAACAGCATGACTGCTTTCCAAAGCAGGAATTATACCCTCTAAGCGAGTTAGTTTATGAAATGCATCAAGTGCCTCTGCATCAGTAGCAGCCACATACCTTACTCGATTAATATCTTTCAGCCACGAATGCTCTGGGCCCACTCCAGGATAATCCAAGCCTGCAGAAACGGAATGGGTTTCCATAATTTGTCCACTCGTATCCGTCATTAAATAGGTGCGATTCCCATGGAGGACTCCTGGTTGCCCGGCACTGAGTGGCGCTGCGTGCTCATTCGTTTCAAGCCCCCTTCCCCCTGCCTCAACACCGTACATAGAAACTTTTTTATCATTTAAAAAAGGGTGAAATAATCCAATGGCATTTGAGCCACCACCAACACAGGCAACTAAGGCATCTGGCAACCCCAAGATTTGTTCTAACGATTGCTCTCTCGCTTCACGACCTATTACACATTGAAAATCTCGCACCAACATTGGATAAGGGTGAGGACCAGCTACGGTTCCAATTATGTAATAAGTATTATCTACGTTGGTCGCCCAATCTCGCAATGCCTCGTTCATTGCGTCTTTTAGTGTACGAGAACCCGATTCTACAGAAACAACAGTAGCTCCCAGTAACTTCATACGATAGACGTTAGGTGCTTGCCTTATGATATCCTCCGCACCCATATAGACGTGGCATTCCAAACCCAAGCGCGCAGCAACAGTCGCGCTCGCCACTCCGTGCTGCCCCGCACCAGTTTCAGCGATAATGCGAGATTTACCCATATATTTCGCCAATAACGCCTGGCCGATCGTGTTATTGATTTTATGCGCACCTGTATGGTTCAAGTCCTCTCGTTTTAAATATATTTTTGCACCACCACAATGATTTGTAATTCGTTGTGCAAAATAAAGCGGAGATGGCCTCCCTACATAAAATTTTAATTGTTGATCAAATTCATGCCAAAAATCAGAATCTTTGGAAAGTTTTTCATAAACCTCAGCTAGCTCTTCAACCGCAGCAATTAGTGTTTCACCGACGAAGATTCCACCATAAGGCCCAAAATGTCCTGATTCGTCTGGCCCATCATAATCAGCTGATTTGACACCAACTTTAAACACTTCTCGCTCCCTCTATAAAAGCTTTCATTTTGCTTAATTCTTTTACCCCATGACTTTGCTCTACACCACTACTAACATCAACGCCATAGGGTTTGATTTTCTGAATTGCTTTTTGTACGTTATTTGGACTCAGACCGCCAGCTACAACAATCTTATTTGTAGATTTTGCTGTTACTGACTCCCCGATTTTCCAATCGAATTTACTTCCAGTTCCACCTGGCGCTTTTTTACTATGACTATCTAGCAATAGCATCTTTGCAGATGCATATGCATTAATTTTTTTAGAAATTGTATCGTAACTTTTTACTCTAATCGCCTTTATATAGGGCACATTAAATGACTTACAAAAAGCTTCTGATTCTCGGCCATGAAACTGCAACAAGTTAATGGTATTTGTTGCCAATACTTGTCGCACCTCCTCTTCACTTGGATCTACAAATAGGGCGACAATATCTACCCAACTTGGCAATCCAGTTGTAATTTCAGCAATACTTTTCTTCTTCACAGCTCTGGGGCTTTGGGGATAAAATACCAATCCGATCGCGTCTGCTCCATAGTCAGCAGCAGCAATTGCGTCGCTGTTAAGAGTGATCCCGCAAATTTTAATCCAGAGTTTAGACAAGGCAGATCAGCTTCGCCGTAAAAGCGGACGATTCTATCAAATCTGTCGTGATCAGCCTACGGTTACAGGGAGAAATAAAGGAATTCTTTGACTCTCAGGGAGTCTAAATTTTTTTGGATAATCCACCCCGACAAGATATAGTCCCTCAGGCGGCGCTGTCACTCCCGACAGATTCCGATCCTTCGCTTCTAGTAGTTCTTCTATCCAAGAGGAACTCCTCTTCTCAAGCCCAATTTCTATAAGAGCGCCAGTGATATTTCTCACCATATGCTGCAGAAAAGCGTTGGCTTTGATGTCCAGCACCAGAAAAGAGCCTTGCGTCCTAACATGAACATATTCAACATTACGAAACGATGTCTTAGATTGGCAGCCGGCAGCTCGAAAAGAAGTAAAATCTTGTTCGCCAAGCAACGCTTGGGCAGCTGTTTCCATTGCTACAAAATTTAACCGTCGACGGATATGAGTAACTTTTTTACTTAAAATCGCTGAACTGACTTTATTTATATAAATGACGTAATTATATTGCCTCGCTGTGGCTGAAAATCGCGCATGAAAATCAGAGCCAACTGACTTCGACCAAATTACACGGATTGAATCCGGTAGAAGGCTATTTACGCCTCTAGTCCAAGCTTTTTCACCACGATCTATCGGAGAGTCAAAGTGTATTACCTGACATGTAGCATGGACTCCAGCATCTGTCCTGCCAGCGCAAGTGCTAGTAATCTTCGAATCTACAATTTGACTTATAGCAGATTCAACAACTGACTGCACCGTTAAAAGATCAGGCGAGGCTTGTTTTTGCCAGCCAGAAAATTTCGAGCCATTGTATTCAATTGCTAATGCCGTACGATGATTATTAAGACTAGAAAGTGATTCGGTAGAAGGCATGTTGAGACAAGCTGAATTATTCTACGAACTTATCAAGCGAGGAAATAAGCGCTTCCGCCTCTCTGGCCTGTTCATCGGTGCCTTCTTTAACAACTTCTTGCAGAATCTCTTTAGCGCCATAAGCATCACCCATTTTTTGATAGGCATAAGCTAGTTCCAATTTAGTAGCAGTCTCTTCAGCACCTGACAGAAGGTCGACTTCTTCTATTTCTTCCGTAAACCCTATTTCAAGCTCATCATCCTCAGATAAAAAGCCCAAACTTGATATATCATTTTCTACTTCAATGACACTTAGTTCTGACTTATTTTCGTCTATATCGATTTCTAAATTATCATCGAAACCGTCTAAAATTTCACGTCTATCAACTGTGCTTTCTTTTTCTTTCTGACCGAAACTATCAGAATAAGCTACCGGCATTTCCTCAGCGGCAGTCCCTTCTGCATTTAAATTTTCTTCGTCATTGCTTGTTACAGCTTCATCAATCTGCATTTTGCTTACTAATTCATTCGCTTCACTTACGCTGGCATTATCTTCTGACTCCATTTTCCTATCAGCAACTCTGGCCAGATTATTTATATCTCGACCGATCGGGTCACTTGGAAATTCTTTTTCTGCTAATTCATCGAAATCTTCAATATTAGAGCTAATTACCTTGTTGCGCCGCAGCAAAAATATCACCAATAGCAAAATAACTAACCCCGCGCCAAGCAATACCATCATAGTGTTGCCAGATAGAATTCGCATAAGGTTACTAGTTAAGCTGGCCTGGGTAGTTGGTAATCGAGGGGCTCTAGCTGCCTCTGCCGCCGCTAATGCTGCGGCCTCAGCTAGCTGGGCTTGTAGCTGAGCTAACTGCATATCTTGCAATCTAATTATTTCTTGGGAAGCATCAATTTGAGCCTCGAGATCAGCTAAACGCGAGTCCAATTCTTCGCGTTCAATCCTCGCCCGGTCAGCCTCTTCCTGACGCAAGGTTAAAAGATTTTCCAGCTCCACTATACGACGATCGAGCGCAACGGATTCGGTTGCCGCGCTCCTAGCTCCAATTGTATCTGGATCAGTAGTTATTATACTAAGCTGCCCGCTGGTACGCTCCTCTTGATCTGGCGCTGCGACTGCCGGGGTTGCTAAAGGCTGTGCGTCAACCACCTGCTGATTCTGGCGAACAATATCAGCGTTTTGATCTTGAAATATTTGAGAGCTTAGAATAACAGAATGTTCGGTTAACGAACGTCCATTCGGCCAACGGGTATCCAATACAAAAGTGAGATTCGCCTCTTCTGCTATCTGGTCCGACCTAAGCATGACGTAATTGTCTTGGCCCGAGGCATCTACCAAAAAACGGATGCTAGCTAGAAAGGCAACTCTATCAATATTGAAACGCTCAAAACCATCCACAGAAGCCATCTGAACAACGACATCCTGCAGACGCGTATCGCCAAGATCCAAGATTTCTATACGGGCAATAAGTGGCTGGTTAAGACTGGATTCGACGCTAACAGCACCAAGTTCCAAAGCAAAGGTTTGTATCGCCATGCTGCTTAGCAACATCGCTAAGATAACGACGGATTTACGCAGCATCGTGCCTATTTTCTCTCAATAGATTGCCCGTTTTTCCTGAAATCCTACAGTTTAATTAGAGCGTTATAATGCGTATTGGAAATTAAGAGGCATCTAAACCCGAATTAATTTCTTTCCTTTATTAGTGCTTTGAAGTATTCATTATAAGTAGCTTTTTATCAACTCTTCGGCTATTTGTACCGAATTCAAGGCCGCCCCTTTTCGCACATTGTCAGACACCACCCAAAGGTTTAAGCCATTAGGAAGCGATATATCCTGCCGAATTCTCCCTACAAATACTGAGTCCTGACCAGCAGATTCATGAACTGCTGTCGGGTAACCACCGTCTTCTCGCTCATCAATTACTGTAATTCCTGCTGCTTCGGACAATATCTCCCTAACTTCTTTCTCACTAATCGGCTTATAGGTTTCTATTTGCACTGCCTCAGAATGCCCAAAAAACACCGGGACACGAACACAGGTCGCCGAAAGTTCTATGCTGTCATCAGCAAAGATCTTTCGGGTTTCCCAATTCATCTTCATTTCTTCTTTGGTGTAACCGTTTTCCATGAATTGATCGATATGAGGAATGGCATTAAAGGCTATTTGACGCGGGTATACCCTATATTCAGCCTCGCGACCATTTAATAGCTCCGCAGTCTGTTTTGCTAACTCCTTTACTGCTTCCTTTCCAGAGCCAGAGACCGCTTGATAAGTAGCTACGCTAATACGCTTAATACCCACAGCCTCTTGGATGGGGTTTAATGCGACTAACATCTGAATAGTTGAACAGTTCGGGTTAGCAATAATATTGCGGTTAGTGTAATCCGCAATTTTATCCGGATTTACTTCTGGCACGACCAATGGAATATCTTCGTCATATCGAAAATGGGAAGTATTGTCGATGACGATGCAGCCCGCCTCACCAGCCTTAGGCGCAAATTCCGCAGAAACTTCTCCGCCAGCCGAAAATAAACCTATTTGAGCATTCGAAAAGTCAAATTCCGCCAAATTACCAACTAACACGGGTTTGTTTTTGTACATCACAGTCTTGCCGGCTGAGCGCTCACTCGCTAGGGGATAGAGTTCTTTTATGGGGAAATTGCGCTCTGCCAGTATTTCTAGCAAAACCTCTCCAACCGCACCAGTTGCGCCTACTACGGCAACATTGTATTTACTCATGATTTATTCTCACGATCATTAGTCAAATTTACACTACCTGAGTTAGTTTATTTTAAAGCTTCTTAACGCGTTTCCGTCTCACTAAAATACCAAGGCGACTGCGCCTGCCAGTTAGCTTCAAAAGATTTAATCGCATCAGCATCTTCCAGGGTTAGGCCGATATCATCTAACCCATTCAATAAACAATGCTTACGGAATGCATCAACTGAAAATTCTAGATGAGAATCATCAGGTTTGATGATTTTCTGAGTATTTAAGTCAATTTCTAGCTGATAGCCTTCATTTGCTTCCACTTCCATAAATAACTGATCAACTGTGTCCCGATTGAGTACGATCGGCAACAAACCGTTTTTAAAACAATTATTAAAGAAGATATCGGCGTAACTCGGCGCAATTACTACCCTAAACCCATAATCATCCAAGGCCCAGGGAGCATGTTCTCTAGACGATCCGCAACCAAAGTTATCGCGTGCCAGCAACACACGACTGCCTTTATATCTTGGAAGATTAAGTACAAAGTCCTTATTTATGGGGCGGTTGCTGTTGTCTACATCAGGCTCCCCTTTATCGAGATATCGATGTTCGTCGAACAAATTGACACCAAACCCAGACCGCTTGATCGATTTAAGAAACTGCTTCGGGATAATGAAATCAGTATCAACATTGGCTCGATCTAGTGGAAGCACAACTCCTTTTTCTTTAGTAAATTTTCTCATAATACTCTCGTAATATTCTGATATTGCTATATATTAATTTCTCTAATGTCCACAAAATGTCCATAAATTGCTGCCGCTGCGGCCATCGCTGGGCTTACCAAATGAGTGCGACCACCAAAGCCTTGCCTACCTTCAAAATTACGATTTGACGTGGAGGCACAATGTTTACCTTCGCCTAACTGATCAGCATTCATAGCTAAGCACATCGAACATCCAGGTTCACGCCATTCCAAACCAGCACTCAGAAATATTTTATGTAAGCCTTCTGCCTCAGCTTGTTGCTTTACCAGCCCAGAGCCAGGCACAACCATAGCCAGCTCCACCGAGTCTGCTACCTGTTTTCCTTCGACAACCTGTGCTGCCTCCCTTAGATCTTCGATGCGAGAATTCGTGCACGAACCAATGAATACACAATCCAACTTAATATCTTTAATGGGTGTACCGCCGTTCAGTCCCATATAGTTAAGTGCCTGCTCAATATTTCCGCGCTTTATGGTATCCGTTTCGGCTAGCGGATCAGGGATGCTCCCATTTACAGACGCGACCATTTCTGGAGAGGTTCCCCAAGTGACTTGCGGCTCAATATCCGCACCGTTTAACTCAACAGTACGATCAAAAGAAGCATCCGTATCTGAAACCAATTCTCTCCAGGTATTGGCAGCTCTGTCCCACAATTCACCTGCTGGAGCAAAAGGCCGGCCCTTGATGTATTTAAGCGTTTTTTCATCGACCGCAATCAATCCTGCTCTAGCCCCCGCTTCTATTGCCATATTACAGACAGTCATCCGCCCTTCAATCGACAAGGATTGGATAGATTCTCCCGCAAATTCAATGGTATAGCCTGTCCCGCCCGCAGTGCCAATTTCACCTATTATTGCGAGCACGACATCTTTGGCCGTGACTCCTACACTGAGAGTACCGTCAACTCGAACTAGCATATTCTTCATCTTTTTCTGCATAAGACACTGAGTGGCTAACACGTGCTCAACTTCTGAGGTACCAATACCATTCGCGAGCGCTCCCAAAGCGCCGTGAGTGGAGGTATGGGAGTCTCCACAAACGATAGTCATGCCGGGTAGGGTAGCTCCCTGCTCTGGGCCAACAACGTGAACGATACCTTGACGTAAATCATTCATTTTAAGCTCAAAGATATTGAATTCTATACAGTTTTCATCAAGAGTTTTCACCTGGATCTTGGATACAGGATCTTTAATGCCTGCCAAACCCTGACTTCGCTCTTCTTTAGTTGTTGGGATATTGTGATCAGGAACAGCCAAATTAGCACCCGCACGCCATGGCCTTCGCCCAGCTATACGCAGACCCTCAAAGGCCTGAGGCGAAGTTACTTCATGGATTAGATGACGATCGATATAAATCAGCGCCGTTCCGTCTTCTCGCTGGCTAACTAAGTGGGCGTCCCAAATTTTGTCGTAAAGCGTCTTACCTGTCATGTTCTTACCCATTTAATATATAAATTGAATCTAAGATCATAAGCTACTGTTTTTAAGTAAATTTAAATCTCTAGAAGTTCGAGATTTAAGCGATGCTGGAAGTGGAGTTCCGGGTTACACCAATTTGTGCTCGATCTCTGAGCAGGTGGTCCATTAATACCAAGGCCAACATGGCTTCAGCGATAGGTGTCGCACGAATACCCACACAGGGATCGTGGCGACCAGTGGTGACCACTTCGTCTGACTCGCCATCTACATTAACTGATTTGCCCGGGATCCTAATACTAGAGGTAGGTTTAAGCGCGATACTAGCCAAGATATCTTGGCCACTCGAGATGCCTCCAAGCACTCCACCGGCATTATTGCCTAAAAAACCGTCTGGTGTAATTTCATCTCTATGCTCAGATCCCTTCTGGTCAATTGAGTCAAAACCGGCTCCTATTTCGACACCTTTAACCGCATTAATACTCATTAGGGCCTTGGCTATATCTGCATCAAGTCGGTCAAATACTGGCTCACCAAGCCCTGCAGGAACATTGCTTGCTTGAACTGTAATCCGGGCACCTATCGAGTTACCTTCTTTGCCAAGAGCGGCCATAAATGTTTCCATTTCCGCTACTTTAGAAGCATCTGGGCAGAAAAATGCATTATTCTCAATTTCAGCAAAGTCAATGGTTTCGATCTTAATTGGGCCTAACTGACTCAAATAACCCTGAATTTGTATTCCGTGCTGTGTCAGCATAAATTTCTTGGCAATAGCACCCGCGGCAACTCGCATCGCGGTTTCTCGAGCTGAAGCCCTACCACCGCCGCGATAATCCCTAATTCCGTATTTTTTCCAATAAGTGTAGTCAGCATGGGCCGGCCTAAACTGGTCTTTAATTTTGCTATAGTCCTTAGGGCGTTGGTCAATATTCTCAATCAACAAACCGATAGGTGTGCCGGTCGTCCTACCCTCAAACACACCAGAGAGAATTTTAACCGCGTCGTCTTCACGACGCTGAGTGGTGAACCTGGATTGCCCGGGCTTGCGTCGATCTAGATCAATCTGCATATCTGCTTCTGTCAACTCCAAACCTGGAGGACAACCGTCTACAACGCAGCCGAGTGCAGGGCCATGGCTTTCACCAAAGCTCGTCACTGAAAATAGCCTACCAAATGTATTACCGGACATAAGATCGCTCACACTGAGTGATGCAGATTAGCTGCGGACAAAAAAGCAGCGCATTGTACACTAATTAAACTCCCCACTGTACTGCTGAAGCTCCCCAGAATCCATTGCAAGTACGCCCTCTCCCCCATTCTCAAACTCCAGCCAACGAATAGGTACGCCCGCCAATCGCTGGCTCAATAGTTCATTAGAAAACCCTACTTCTAATATTAGCAACCCAGCAGGCTGCAAATACTGCGCAGCCTCTCTCAATACTCTTAATGGAATTGCCAAGCCTCGTTCTTCCCCTACCAAGCCCAAAACTGGCTCGGCCATGTATTCCTCAGGTAGATTTTCATACTCATAAGTCGATATATAGGGAGGGTTGCAGACTATTAGATCATAAAGACCCTCCAAATTTTCAAACAAGTCCGACTGGAAGGTAGCCACTCTATTTCCAAACCCATGAAGGACGACATTGCTACTCGCCAATTCCAAAGCCGATTCATCTATGTCGGCTAAGTCAACATCGCATTCGTTAAATTGATTTGCGATTGCTATGCCAATACAACCGCTTCCAGTGCATAAATCCAGCACCCTCTTTGGTGTCGAACTTAACAAAGGGTGAAAGCCATTAAGAATTAACTCTGCTATTGGTGAGCGAGGGATGAGCGCCCGCTCATCACAATTGAAATTTAGGCCAGCAAAAAGTGTCTGCTTCAATAGATAAGCTACTGGCTCGTGCTTCTCTATTCTTTGCCGAACTTTCTCATTAATCATGCTTATTTCCGATTCCTTCAGCTCTCTATTTACCTCGTCTAATTCATAGTAGAAGTTAAGGCCTAACATGCCATAGACTAAAAATACTGCCTCATCAAACGCGTTATCAGTTCCATGACCAAAGAACAATTCTGCAGATTCGAATTGAGAAGAGACATTATTAATATAGCTAATTAGGTCCAAAATAGCTTACCCAAATGATTTAATGGATGAACAAAAAACTCTTTACCATCAGTTATAGTTATCGTAGGGTAGCGTCCTCTTTTAAGTGCTAAGGAGCAAATAAATCTCATGGAAAAAGCCTATTTAGATATCCTTCAAGAAATTGGCGAGAACCCAGAGCGAGCTGGGTTAAAAGACACCCCTAAAAGGGCAGCCAATGCAATGCAGTTTCTGATGCAGGGCTACACAATGGATATCGACCAGGTTATCAACGATGCTCTATTTCCCTCTCTCTCTGATGAAATGGTCATCGTCAAAGACATTGAGCTCTATTCAATGTGCGAGCATCACATGCTGCCTTTTATCGGCAAGTGCCATGTCGCCTACCTACCCAGAGGCAAGGTAATAGGATTATCTAAGATTGCTCGCGTGGTTGATATGTTCGCTCGACGCCTGCAGATTCAAGAAAATTTAACTCATGAAATTGCTAATTGTATTCTCGAAAAAACTCACGCGTCTGGAGCGGCAGTAATCATTGAAGCACAGCACATGTGTATGATGATGCGAGGTGTAGAGAAGCAAAATTCGGTGATGACTACGTCTTGTATGCTGGGTGCATTTAGAAATAGCGCTAGTACCAGAAACGAATTTTTATCATTGATCAGTCGATAGCAGAGCTTTGCTGCAATACAAGTTCGACTCGATCTTCGCAATTACCACCATTACAACTGGGAGCCAGCGGGCCCACGCCTCTAGCTATAATTCGGTTACCATTAATCCCCCTACCAATAAGCAATTGTCTCAATACGTTTGCCCGCTGCTGAGATCTTTCTAACAAAGTATCGATATCACTTTCATCGCTTAAGTGAGATACAAGATAAATCTGAGTCGAGGGATCAGCTTGAAGCATAGATACTATCGCAGATAAATTCGACTCGGAAGTTAATGCCAAATCTTCTTGAAACTCAATGTCGGGCACGATAACAAAACCTCGCTCTCTTAGCCTCTCTAGCAAGTTATTGGGGTTAGCAATATCAATACGAGTTTCGGCACCCCCGACTTCAATGATCTCCATATAAGCATATAGCCGCCTATTCCCTCTTGTAATAATGTAAAGGGCAATGTGAGGTGAAAATTCGACAGTCGGATCAGTGCGCATTGCGAGGTAATATTGATTTCTTTCTGGCCCATAAAGAATCCTATTACGAAATATGTCATTAGCCCAATAGTTACTGCTTCCACACTCTCTTCCGGAGCAGTTAAACAACTCTTCATAATTACGCTCTTGAAGTTGTTCACGAAAGAAATCATAAACATCTTGACCGTTAAACTCTTCAGACACCTCGTAAACTATTTTTGTAACATCACCTCTAAGTCTTTCGGATATCTCCGAGGATACCAAACCACGAGTTCGCTGTAGACTACTCAATACTAATCGATAATTTATATCTTCATCGAATTCCACGCTAGCAATCACTGAATCGGGAAATCGAGAAAGTAACGGATGGTCGCGCGAAATGAGTGAACTTTGAGCAGATAACAGTGAAGTGACTGTCAACATAGATAAGCATGTTAAAACTATAATAGATTTTTTCATAAATAATTTAATCATGGCTTAATACGTATTTAAGCTCTCCGCAACCAGGCGCAATAATACCCATCATGATACAAAGAGCATTACTTGTTTCCACTTGCCTAGCGCCTTCTGTAGTTCCATCCACCAACAATGAAAATAAACGCGATAATAGAGGATTATGGGCAATTAGGATTAAGTGATGATCCTGCTTTTCTTCAAGTAGATTTAACACATCGTAAGGATCAGATTCTGGGATAAGTAGCCTAGTTTCCTCTAGCTCCACACCAGGAAATATCAAATGAAAGTCGGCCGCTGTTTGCTTGGCTCGCTCGAAAGGGCTCACAAACCCTTTGTCAATAATCGGAGACCGCGAAAACAATTTTTTTATCACTGACCTATTCTGCAAGACACCCTCCACTGTAAGCTCTCGCCCCTCATCCCAAGTTGCACTTCGTTCGGCCTTACCATGGCGCATCAAATAAACTAGCATTTTCTATACTAAGCTCCCTACTAGGAACTGACTTCGAGCACTAAGTGCCAAAAGCGCTAATACGCAAATCTGAAGATTTTTTTTTACACGAACTCACTTCTTTTTTGGCCGTTTTTTAACAGTGGATTTTTTAGCAGGTTTTATTTCAATTTCTATATCTTTATCCTTTTCCTCTGATTTTTCCTCAGTCATCACTTTAGTGTTTTTTTCAATCTCAGGTTCGTTACTTGTATTAAATCTTCCGTTTTGCGCCGATGGAAAGTTTGAGAATGGAAATGGTTTATTATCAGCAGCATAAAGAAGAAAATTTAGAATTTGAAAAATATAATCAACTAAAGCAGTACTAAAATCTCGCAGATTTGAATTTGGAGCACCAGTAATAAACACGAAAAAAACCTGAGCTATTATAACAACGAGAATTACTGGGGCGATTATCAGATAAAGCACAACAGCAAATGCCACCATAAATACTATGCGAAACCATACTGCAGGCTTACGGAGGTTATCTACAATTTCATTTAGTTCATCTGGCATTATCAGACCTCTGTGCCATTTAACACTTTCTCTTCATTTGCAGCAAATTCTACATCTAAAGCTTTTTCACTTAACATCAAAGACGAAATAATATTATCTATGGATTCATTCCCATAGATAATATTATACAAACCAGATACTAAGGGCATATAAACCTTCAACTCATCTGCTTTTTCTTTAACTTGTTTTACCGTATTGACCCCTTCCGCTACTTGACCTACCTCTAATATAGCTTCCTCAACTGACTTTCCTGCGCCGAGCGCCTGACCAATCCGATAATTTCGACTTAAAGGAGTAGAACAAGTTACAACCAGATCCCCAACTCCTGCAAGCCCTAAAAAGGTCATGGGATCTGCCCCCAACTCCCTTCCGAATCGTGCCATCTCCGTAAGGCCACGAGTAACCAGCATGCTATTGGTGTTATGCCCCATGCCCAACGCTGCTGCAATCCCCGCAATTATGGCATAAATATTTTTTAAAGAGCCCCCAAGCTCAACGCCAAACATATCGTCATTGGTATACACACGGAATGAATTTGAACGAAGGTACTCTTGCACAGTTTCTCGAACCTCCTCAAAATT
>CEWO01171072.1_pt1 | contig 13893 bp, 14 predicted proteins | sample 361561 | NCBI WGS metagenome assembly CEWO01 (sample SAMEA2623627, study PRJEB7988) | marine metagenome | isolation source: saline water (ENVO:00002010), including
TATAAAAATTTAACTTTAATTGAATTAATAGAAATTTTAGAAGGACCTTTTGGTATTACTGATTGTTTAACTGATCATAATTGTGAGCAGATTGCTAAGTGTAATATTATTAATCCTATAGAAAAAATAAATTCTCAGGTATATCAAGTTTTTAATCAAATTAAAATAAACGAAATAACATAGGTAATCATTATGAATAAAGATAAAAAAGATTTTTTTAATGAAGAAATAAATTTAACAGATCAAGCTATTCAAAGAATTAAAGCTATCTTAAATGGAGAAAATAAAAAAAATCATGGCTTAAGAATATCTGTTGTTGGTGGTGGATGTTCGGGGATGAGTTATAATTTATCTTTTGATAATAAAGAAGGTGAATTTGATAAAATTTTTAAAATCAATGGTGTTAAAGTTTATTGTGATTTAAAAAGTTGGCTATATGTTAAAGGCACAACCGTAGATTTTTCAGATGACTTGTTAAGTGGTGGCTTTAAAATAGAAAATCCTAATGCTGAGCGTACTTGTGGTTGTGGTACAAGTTTTTCAGTTTAAATTAAAGATAGAGCAGAGCTAAAAAATGAAAAAAATATTTATTTTATTAATTATAGGTCTTGGGTTTGGTCAATTCTCTATGGGGACTATATCTACTGGTGCAATTGCTGATTATACTTATTATAAAGATTCTTCACATCCAATCCATATTCTTGATATTCAACCAGAATTTAGTTATTTCACTACGCATAATGTGAGTGTTGATTTTTCAACAAGAATAAGAATGAGGACATATAGTGATATTGATTCATGTTCATATTGTGAAAATTCGACAGAGAAAGATTATGGTGTCTCATTATCATATTACATGCCTAATTATATATATTTTGGAGCAGGTATAGTAAAAGAACAAATGGGCTATGATGAAGAAGAGTTTTATGATATGGATTACAAATTGCATTCAGGTTTTCTAGCTCGATTATCAAATAATATATTTATTGATTTTAGATTTTGGTTAGAAACTCAAGAGGGCTCTGGCTTTGATGGTTTTTCAGATGATCAGTATAGATATGGTTTTGATATAGGTATCAAAGGATTTACGCTAAGATAATGAAAACAAAAAAAGAAAAACAAGATTTAATAATAAATGATACTTTAAATAAAAAGTATGAATATGGTTTTGTAACTAATATTGATCAAGAAACATTGCCTCCTGGTTTAAATGAAGATGTTATTAGAATTATTTCTAATAAGAAAGAAGAGCCAAAATGGTTACTTGATTGGAGATTGAAAGCTTATAAACGATGGAAAAAAATGAAATCTCCTAATTGGGCAGAGCTTAATATTCCTGAGATTGATTATAATGCAATTAGTTATTTCTCTGCTCCTAAGAAAAAAGAATACAAAAGCTTAGATGAAGTAGATCCTGAATTAATTAGAGCTTATGAAAAATTAGGTGTTCCTATTCATGAACAAAAGCTTTTAGCTGGTGTTGCTGTTGATGCTGTATTTGATAGCGTATCTATTACTACAACTTTTAAAGAAGATCTTGCTAAAGCAGGTGTTATTTTTTGTTCCTTTTCAGAAGCTGTAAAGTTATATCCCGAATTGATAAAGAAATATCTTGGTTCCGTTGTGCCTATTGCTGATAATTATTTTGCTGCACTTAATTCTGCTGTATTTAGTGATGGTTCGTTTGTATATATACCAAAAGGTGTTCGTTGTCCAATGGAATTATCTACCTATTTTAGAATAAATGCTTCTAATACAGGCCAATTTGAAAGAACTTTAATCATAGCAGATGAGAGCTCTCATGTTAGTTATTTAGAAGGATGTACTGCACCAATGCGAGATGAGAATCAATTACATGCAGCAGTTGTTGAGCTTGTAGCTCTAGATCAAGCTGAAATTAAGTATTCAACAGTTCAAAATTGGTACCCTGGTGATAAAGATGGGAAAGGTGGAATTTATAATTTTGTAACTAAAAGAGGAAATTGTCAGGGGTTTAAATCAAAGATTTCATGGACACAGATTGAAACTGGGTCAGCTATAACATGGAAATATCCAAGTTGTATTTTAAAAGGAGACTATTCAGTAGGTGAATTTTATTCGGTTGCAGTGACAACAAATAAGCAACAAGCTGATACGGGCACAAAAATGATTCACATAGGTAAAAATTCTAAAAGTACTATTATTTCAAAGGGAATTTCAGCTGGGGAAAGTTGCCAATCATATAGAGGTGAAGTAAAAATGAGTCAAAATGCACAAGATTCAAAAAACTATTCTCAGTGTGATTCTATATTAATTGGTGATAAATGTAGTGCTCATACTTTCCCCTATATTGATGTTAAAAATGAATCATCAATAATGGAGCATGAAGCAAGCACATCTAATATTAGTGAAGACCAATTATTTTATTGTAATTCTAGAGGAATTTCTACTGAAAGTGCAATTTCACTAATTGTAAATGGCTTTTGTAAAGAAGTATTTAAAGAACTTCCAATGGAATTTGCAATGGAAGCTCAAAAACTTATGGAATTAACATTAGAAGACAGTGTAGGGTAATTAAAATGTTTAAAATTAAAAATTTAGAAGTTTCTATTAATAATAAAAAAATCATAAAGGATTTTAATATTGAGGTAAATCCAGGTGAATTACATGTAATTATGGGACCAAATGGTTCAGGTAAGAGTACGTTAACTCATACAATAGCAGGTAAGGATGATTATATTGTAGAAAAGGGAGATATTAGTCTTAATAATAAATCAATAATTGATTTAGATCCTGAAGAACGCGCAGGTAAAGGTATCTTTGTTTCTTTTCAATACCCAATAAGCTTACCAGGAGTTAATAATATTTATTTTTTAAAAGAAGCTGTCAATTCCATTCGAAAGTATAGGGGAGAAAAAGAAATTAGTTCTGTTGAGTTTATGAAAAAAATAAAATCCAAAATAAAGGATGTAGATTTTGATGAAAGTTTTATTAATAGAGCTGTTAATGATGGGTTTTCTGGTGGAGAAAAAAAGAGGAATGAAATTTTACAACTATTAATGATGGAGCCAGAAATTGCAATTTTAGATGAAACAGACTCTGGTCTTGATATTGATGCTTTAAGAACTGTAGCTGAAGGTATTAATACTTTTAGAAACTCAAAACGTTCTATTATTCTTATTACTCATTATCAAAGAATTCTTGATTATTTAAAGCCTGATAAAATTCATATTTTAATGGATGGAAGTATAGTTAGAACAGGGGATATTAATTTAGTTAATACTTTAGAAGAAAAAGGTTATAAATGGATTGATAAAGGTGAAAATTAATGTCTATAAGAAGTATTAACCAAAAAGCTTTAAAAATTTTTAACGAGCATGGTTTTCCTCATAAAAAAAATGAATATTGGAAGCATACAAATTTAAAAAAATTTCAATCTTTAAAATTCTCTCAATCAAATAATTTTAAGTATTCTAAAAATAATTTTAATGATTTTGGTTCTTTAGATATTCCAATTATAACAATAACTAATGGTAAGGTTATATCGTATCCTAAGAATCAAAAAATTGATTTATTATCAAATAAATTACAAAATTGTTCAGATTATTTTTATAATTCATTCTCTGTTAATAATTTAGAAACAGCTACTAATAATCCATTTTTAGTTTTAAATACAGCACATTTTTCAGATGGTATTTATTTAAAAATGAATAAAGATTTTAATAATGTTATAATAAGGTTAGTTTCAAGTAATCCTAGTAGAGAATTAGAATCTTCATACTCACGTATTTATATTGATGCTGAAAAAAATTCTAATTCAAAAATCTTCTTACATCATATTGGTTTTAATGAAAATAAAGATTACTATAAAAATAATGTTTTATTTTTAGATGCTCATAAAAATAGCAATGTATCAATTCTTAATATATATGATGAATCAAAAAAGTCTTATTCAATGAATAATGTGATTTTAAATCAATTTCAAGATAGTATTGTAAAACAATCTTCAATTTATTTATCTTCTGGATTTATAAGAACTGATATTCAAAATAATCTAAATGAAAAAGGCTCATCAAGTTTAATAGATGGTTTATTTCTAGGTTCTGCTAAACAATTTATTGATAATAGTATTATTATTAATCATAATATTGAAAAAACTTATAGTAAAGTACTTTACAAAGGAGTTTTAGATGATGATTCTCATGCTGTATTTAATGGAATGGTAAATGTACCTTTTGGATCTAAAGATATTAATTCAGATCAGAAAAATCATAATATACTTCTTTCAAAAAAAGCTAAAATTAATTCAAATCCTAAATTAAAAATATCATGTGATGATGTTAAATGCTCCCATGGTTCAACTATTGGTAATTTAGATTCTGATAAACTTTTTTATTTACGTTCTAGAGGTATTGATTTAAATACAGCAAAAAAAATATTATTGAATAGTTTTATAAGTGAGATAATTGAAAATATACCATTTAAAGAAGTTGTAGATTACCTAAATACTAGAATAGATGAAATAATATAGATATGAATATTCAATTAGAGGAAATAAAAGATAATTTTTTATTATTTGATAATCAATTAGATAAGTTTGAATATTTAATAGAAATTGGTAAAAATAATAAGGGTTTATTAGATAGCTATAAAATTGATAAAAATTTAATTATTGGTTGTGCATCAAAGTCATGGGTTATTTGTTATCAAAAAGATAGTTTATTTTTTATTGAAATAGATTCTGAGGCTCATATTGTAAGGGGTTTATTATCAATTTTACAAACAGCAATTAATGGCAAAAAAAAATCTGAAATTATAAATACAAATGGTATTCAAATATTATCTGATATTGGTTTGGGGAATAGTATTACTAGTCAAAGAATGAATGGTTTTTTAAGTGCTTTAAAAACTATTAAAGTATTGGTCAATCATTATGAATGAAATTAATAAAGAATTAATAAAAGTTAATCGAGATTGTGATGCAATTTTAATTCCGGGTGGAGAGAAAGTTGTTCTTGTAGAAGGTACTCATGTTAGAATAACTCAAGCTTTAGGTGGTGATTATACTGTTTATGTCAATGGTAATCTTTTGAAAGTATCAGGTCGAGATTCAGATGCAATTGGAATAAAAATTAAAAATGAATCGATAAAAGAGAATAAAGTATCATCTAATAAAATTATAAAAGAAGAAGATGCTTGGGATGTTATGAAAACTTGTTATGATCCTGAAATTCCAGTTAACGTTGTTGACTTAGGATTAATTTATGATTTAAAAATGATTGATTCAGATAAAGGTATAAAAATTAATGTAAAAATGACCTTAACTGCTCCAGGATGTGGAATGGGGCCTGTTATCGCTCAAGATGTAGAAGATAAATTGATGGGACTGCCTAATGTTTTAAATGTTCAAGTTGAATTAGTGTGGGATCCAGTTTGGAATCAAAGTATGATGACGGATTCAGCAAAATTAGAATTAGGAATGTTATAAGTTATGGAACTCAATTCTATTAAAACTCAATTTCCTATTTTTAATAATTATTCTAAGAATAATTTTTTATATCTTGATAGCGCATCAACTACACTTAAGCATGAATCTGTTATATCAAAACTAAATCAATATAATTCTGAATATTCTGCTAATATCCATAGATCAGTTTATCCTATTGCAGAAAAAGCAACCAATGAATTTGAAAAATCTAGAGTTAAAGTTGCAAATTTTATTAATTCAAAATCAGAAGAAATAATATTTACTAAAAACACAACGGAGTCTATTAATTTAGTTGCATATAGTTGGGGTTTATCTAACTTAAAAAAAGATGATATTATTCTTATTTCTAAAATGGAGCATCATAGTAATATTATCCCTTGGCAATTTGTTGCTAAAAAAACAGGATGTCAATTAAAGTATATACCTTTATTAGAAGATGGAAATTTAGATATAGATTCATTTGAATCTTTATTATCAGAAAAAGTAAAACTTGTTTCTTTAATTCATCAGTCAAATGTCACAGGATCTATCAATCCAATTCAAGAAATAGTTAAGAAAGCTCACTCAAATAATGCTTTAGTTTTAATTGATGCTGCACAAAGTATATCCCATATTCAAATTGATATTAATAAAATAGATTGTGATTTTTTAGTCTTTTCAGGTCATAAAATGTTTGGCTCTACAGGGGTAGGTATATTATATGGGAAATATGAATTATTAGATCGAATGGATCCTTTTTTATATGGTGGACAGATGATTAATAAAGTTAATGAACAAAATTCTACATGGAACGTATTACCTTTAAAATTTGAAGCTGGAACGCCAAATATAGCTGAGGTTATTTCTTTAGGTGCGAGTATTGATTTTATTAAATCTATAGGTTTTAATAAAATTAATGAGCATTTAAGTAGCATAACAAATGCCTATTTAGAAATATTAAATAAATGTAGAGGAATAACTATTTATGGTCATAGAAAAAATAGAGGACCGGTCATTAGTTTTAATATTGAAAATATTCATGCATATGACTTTTGCCAAATTATGGGTCAACATAATATTTCTTTAAGAGCAGGAAATCATTGTGCTCAGCCTCTTCTAGAGCAATTTGGGACTAATTCTGCTAGTAGAATTAGTTTTCAAATTTATAATAATTTAGATGAATTAGATTATTTTGAAGAAAAATTAAAACAAACTATTGATTTATTAATTTAGATTTAGATCCAATAACAATAGAACATATTCCAAAAGTTAAGTTTTTGGCATAAGTACTTTTAAATCCAAAGGCTTCTATTTTTTCTAATAGCTCATTTTTGCTAAAAAAATTATTTACAGATTCAGGTAAATAATCAAATATTTTTTCTCCAGTTAATATTTTTCCAATGATTGGTATAATATTATTAAAATAAAAAGAAAATAATTTTTGAAATAGACTATTTCTTAATCTGCAAAACTCTAAGATAGCTAGTGTTCCATTAGGTTTAAGCACTCTATTGATTTCTTTTAGAGCATCTTCATAATTATTAAAATTTCTTATACCAAAAGATATAGTAACAATATCAATACTATTACTTTCAAATGGAAGTTTTTCAGCATAGCCATGCATGTACTCAACATTTGTTATTTTTTTATTTTTTGACTTATTTTTAGCCATTTCAAGCATATTTTGGGAACAATCAAAGCCAAATCCATTAACATTTTCATTTTTTTTGCATATTTTAATAATAACATCACCTGTTCCTGTAGCAATATCTAAGACATTCATTCCTTTTTTTATATTTAATCTTCTTATAAATTGATAGCGCCAATATTTATCAATATAAAAAGTTGCTAGATGATTGAAAAAATCATATTTAAAAGAAATTTTATCAAACATAGTTTGAACAAAGTCCTTTTTATCTTTTCCAATATGTTTATACTTATTCTTCATAGATTGAAAATATTTAAATATTATTAAAATAATTAATATAAATTTAGGCTATAAAATTAAAATATATAATGAATAAAAAAGATTTTAATAATATAAGAAATGAATTTAATAATGCGATTAATTCTTTTGATATCTCTCAAATATCAAATCAAAGAATATTTTCAATTTCTTTTGAAATACAGAATAATTTAAATGATTCTTTAAATCACATTTCACTAGATGATGAACCAATATTTTTATCAAATAATGAATTTTCAGCATATAGTTTTGGTAAAGAGCATAGTTTTTCATTTTATAATGAAGATGATTATAAAACTAATAAAGATAAAATGATAAAACTAGTTTCAAATACACTATTTATTAATTCTAGAAATCATTATAAAACTTTCATTTTTGGAGGATTAAATTTTGATTTAGGCGAATCAAATAATGAAATATGGGATGATATACCTATTGCACATTTTACCTTGCCTAGATATACATTTACTGATTCAAAATTAATTATTAATCTATTTTTAGATGACGAGGTTAGTTTTCAAAAGATTAATCAATTATTTTTAAAATATATTGATGATTTTGAGTTTATTTTATTTAATAATAAAGTGAATAATATAAAATCAAAATTATTAGATATATCTGATTTAACATCTAATGATTTATATCATAAAAAAATAAATAATTTGCTAGATATCTTTAAAGTAGGTAATTCTGATTTAATTAAAGTAGTATTTTCAAGAATTAAAAAAGTATCTTTTTCTAATAAGGTTCCTTTATTAAATATTTATAAAAAACTCTTAAATAAAAATGATAATAGTACAAATTTTTTATATTCAATTAAAGATAGTACTAGTATTATAGGTTCAACTCCAGAATTAGTGTTGTCTAAATCAAATAATAAAATACAATCTGAATCTATTGCTGGTAGTAATTACAGTAAGAATAATAATTTTTTATTTGATAAAAAGGAAATTATTGAGCAAAGAATAGTTACTGATTATATCATTGATTTTTTTGAAAAAAATGCAGCGAATATTGAATATAATGATAAGCCTAAAATTAAAAAATCATCAGATATTGAACATTTATGTACTTTTTTCTCAGCTGATTTAAAAAATGATAAAAATATATTAGATTTACTCATTGATTTACATCCAACTCCTGCAATTGGAGGTTATCCAAAAGAAAAGGCTATAAATATGATAAGAAATTTAAAAGAAGGTAGGGGATGGTATGGTGGTCCATTAGGATGGATTGATAATAATCTAGATGGACAATTTTATTTAAACATTAGATCTGGCTTAGGTGTTAATAAGGATTTATATTTATTTTCAGGCAGTGGAATAATAGAAAAATCTAATTCAGATAATGAATGGAATGAAACGGAACATAAATTTAAATTAATGTTGGAATCGTTATGAAAAACTTAGAAAGTAATAGTCAGAAAAATTTTGTGTTTTCAAAAACAATTATATCCTATTTTGTAGCTCATGGTATAAAATATGCTTTTATAAGTCCTGGTTCTAGAAATACACCATTAACTCAAGCATTATTAAATAATAAAGATATCAAAACTTATAGTATAGTAGATGAGAGAAGTTCTGTTTATGTAGCTTTAGGTAAAATAAAATCTGATAGATTAAAGTGTCCAGTTTTAATTGTGACAACTTCAGGAACAGCAGTAGCAAATTTATTTCCAGGAATTGTTGAAGCTTATATGTCTAAAATTCCAATAATAATTATTACAGCTGATAGACCTAAAAGGTTAATTGGCACAGGCGCGAATCAAACTATTTATCAAAATAAAATTTTTGGAAAATATGCAAAATTTTTTGATGGTAGCCCCTATATTAAAAATTTAAGTGACCAACTTGGAGGTTTTATAAAAGAAATATATTCTGTTGCTATGAATGTAGATACTGAAGATTCTTTACCTCTACCTACTCCTGTTCATTTAAATGTTCCTTTTGATGAGCCGCTTATTCAAAAATCTAATTCAGATAATCTTTTGGTATTAGAAAAATTTATTAAGAAAGATTCTAATAAAATAGATAGTTATACAGATATGCCAGAAATTAAAAATTTTTCAAAAATGATTATTGTATGTACAGATATTTGTGATATTAAAATTATAAAAGCAGCAGAAAATTTGCATATACCTATTTTTATGGAGTGCAGAAGTTTAAGGTTTGGAATAAAATCTAAAAATATTATTTCAAGTTATGAATTGATTCTTAAGAACTGTAATATAAAACCAGACATAATATTAAGATTTGGTTCTAGACCAATTTCTAGAGCATTGAATGACTTTATTGATAAAAATAAAACCTATTTGATACAGGGTTATTATGAAAAAGTATATGATAAATCAAGTTGGGTAAATTCTAATGAAGTCTTTAAAAATTTAAATAAATCTAAAATAAACATTGATAAGTTATGGTTTAATAAATTAATTAAGATGCAAAAAATAGTAGAAAATAAAATTCAATCTTTTTTTAAGGCCCCAAAGTGTCATGAAGGATACATAATCAATACTATAATATCAACAATGCCTAAAAATTCAAATCTAATGATAGGCAACTCATCTCCAATAAGAGATTTAGATACATTTACATTTAATTTAGATAAGAAAATTAATATATACTCTAATAGGGGGGCTAGTGGTATAGATGGATTGATTTCAACAGCTATAGGTATGTCGATCAATAAAAAATCATTTAATACTCTTATTGTTGGAGATGTAAGTTTTTATTATGATTTAACAGCACTTAATATTGCAAAAAATATTCCGATTAATTTGACAATTTTTATCATTAATAATAATGGTGGGCATATATTTGATCGTTTGGACGGGTTAAAAAATCAAGATAAAACAAATTTTGAAAAATATTGGTTAACTCCTATTAATTTAGATATTAAAAGTGTAGCAAAAGTTTTTGATTGTAGCTATCAAAAAATTAATTTAAATCAGTATAAAAAGCTTGATTTAGTCATTAGTCAATTAAATACAAAAGATAAGAAAATTAATTTAGTTGAAATTATAGTTAATTCTGAAAAGCATCATTCAAATAATGAAGAATTAGAAAATAAAATTAAAAAACTATTTAACTAATTGTAAAGTTCTTCACCTTCTGAATTAGCTATAACTGAAGCACCTATTGTATCGCTAGTAACATTTACCATTGTTCTCATCATATCAAGAGGTCTATCAATTGCAAACATAGTTCCTACAATTAGAGGTACCTGTGGATTTCCAGATAATCCAACAGCATCTAAAACGATAAATATCATAACTAAACCAGCATGAGGTACACCAGCAGCTCCAATGGACGCTAAAAATGCAATCATTACAATGGTTAATTGTGCAGATAAATCTAGATTTACTCCAAGTATTTGTGAAATAAATAAAACTCCTGCACATTCAAATAAGGCTGTTCCATCCATATTAACAGTTGAACCAAGAGGCAAAACAAATCCTGACACTTTTTTTGAAACGCCTGCATTTTTTGCAGAACAATTCATAGTTACAGGTAAAGTTGCGCTAGATGAGCTCGTTGAAAAAGCTGTAAACATTGCAGGCATAATAGCTTTATAGTGAATTAATGGGTTTATTTTTGTAAATAAATAAAAAATAATTGGCAGAGTAATTAATATATGAAATGCAAGTCCTGCTATAAGAGTCATTGAATACACTAATACTGATTTTAATAATTCTATACCAGATGTATTAATTGTGTTAAATATTAAAGCAAATACTCCAATAGGAGCTAATTTTATAATCCAAGTTGTTATTCTTAGAATAGATCTATACATTGCTTCAAAAAAAGAAACTGCATATTTATTTAAATCTTTAGGTAGAAGATTAATTGAAATACCTAATAAAATTGAAAAGAATATAAGAGGAAGCGTTTTTCCTTTTGCTGCCGCTTCTATTGGATTCATTATAAAGCTCATAATCAAATCTTTTACACTTTGTGCTTTTGCAGAAAGATCTTCACCTGTTAAATATTCTAAAGCAAAGCTATCTCCAGGTCTTAAAAGATTAGCAAGGACTAAGCCTGTAATGATAGCTATAATAGAAGTTAATAGATAATATCCAAAAGTTTTTCTTCCTAGCCTACCTATAGTAGCTTTATCATTTATATTTGTGATTCCAACAATAATAGAAGTAATAATTAAAGGAACAATAATCATTTTAAGTAACCCTATAAATATATCTCCTAAAAGATATATATATTTGTTAAAGCTATTAATTTCTTTATATGTTGAGATTATTTTTAAATCAGGTATTAGAAATATAGTTTTTAAAACCGCTATATTTATTCCCTTATCTGATTGTATTGTAAAAGTATTAGTATTTTTATTATAAATTAATTTACAATCAGAGCAATAACTTACTACTTCCTTTATCTGTTCTTTATCTACGTTAACTAATTTTAGTTCTACTACTTTATCTTTAATTTCTGAAGCATCATTTACTTTAATTTCTTCCTTTGGAGGCAGTAAAAACGTTAATGAAACACCTAATAGCATTGCTATTAGTATTTGCCAATGAAGTTGTTTAAAGTATGTTTTCATGAGTTTAATTTAAAAAAAAAGGGGATTTTAAAAAATCCCCTTTTTTTAAGTTCCGAAGAATTCTACTAGAATCCGAAACCAAGATTAACTGTGATATCAAAGTTGTTATCACCTGTCATCTCGTAATCTATAGCTGTTGAAAGGTCAGTTGCCCATCCAGTTCCAGCACCTTCCCACCAAGTATAAGACATACCTAGTGTTGGAGTAGTACCGTAACCTAGACGGAAAGTTGATCCAGCAGGACCAGCTAAGCCTACCATAAGGCCACCTTCCCAACCAAGAGTTGTGTTATCGTTCACATCAAAGTGTACACCAAAAGAACCTGCAGCAGCAATGTCACCAGCATTATCTGTATAACTGTTACCCCAAGTTAAGTTCACACCTGCGAACATGAAAGAAGCTAATGTAGCTACGATAGCTAATTTAGTAACTAGTTTCATTTATTTTCTCCTTGTTTTGTTTTTTTATTTTAAAAAACTGTTTCCTTACATATTGAAAAGGAAACCTCTATAACTATGTTAAATTACAAATTTTCATTCCACCTATACAAGTATTTAATGTAATACTTTAAACTATTTATATCTAAATCAAATAAAAACAATAAGATATCTTAATTAAAATTAATACTTAATTATTTTGAATGCTATCTTTTTTTTTATTTTCAGTACAATTTATTTGATTTAAAATTTCATTAATCATAATATTTGATATTCTATGTCCCCCATCATATGTAATAATATCAATATTTTTAGCATTTTGTTTTTTTAATATTTCATAGGCTTCTATTGATTTTTCAGGAAGCACTATCTCATCCTGTAGTCCATGGCCTATAATAATTGGAGTATTTTTTTGATTTTTATTTAAGTTAATTTTTTCCCTTGAAAACCCTGAAATAGGAAAAATTCCGCCTAAAGGTTCTTCCATTGTACAAATGAATTCGTAACAGACTAAGGCCCCTAGAGAAAAGCCAATAACATAAACATCTTTTGAGTTATAATTATTAAAAACTTTATTTTTAAAAAAATTATAGATTAATTCTTTTGGTTCTTTATATTCAAATACATTGGGTTCTATTTCATATGACCATGTCCTTCTTTTTGGGTCATTACCAACCATGTAAGGGCCTTCTAATAAAAACCAATCATAATCTTTAAAAAGAGAATTTTTTGCTAAAGGTAAGAAGCTATCTTTATTACCTTGCCAACCATGGAAAGCAATAATAGCTTTATTGCTTTTTCCATTTATTATTGATGTAAAGTCTAACTCTTTATTTTTTTCCATTTATTAAATTAAATATGGTTTTATTTTAAAAAAATATCTGCGTAATTTAAGTCTCATTAATTTAAAAGAAACAGATAAAATGATATTAGGTGTTCCAAAAGAAAATTGTAATAATGAAACTAGAGTAGCTGTTATTCCAGCTACAGTTAAACAATTTATTTCAGCTGGTTTTAAAGTTATAATTGAATCAAACGCAGGGATTAAGTCTCAAATTTCAGATTCAGATTTTAAAGATTCTGGTGCAGAAATTGTTTTATCAGCTAATGATATTTTTTCTAAGGCTGATATGGTTTTAAAAGTTAACTCACCAACAGATCAAGAAATGACAATGATTAAAGATGGTTCATCTTTTGTTTCCTTTTTTCAAACAATGAAGGAAATAGATAAAGTCAAAAATTTACAAAGCAAAAATATTACAGCATATTCAATGCACCTTATACCAAGAACTACATTAGCTCAGAAAATGGATGCTTTAAGTTCTCAAACAAATATAGCTGGTTATAAAGCTGTTTTAATTGGTGCTTGTCATATTGAAAAATATATGCCTCTCCTTATGACGGCGGCAGGAACGATTCCACCAGCCAAAGTACTTGTTTTAGGTGCGGGAGTCGCAGGTTTGTCTGCTATAGCTACTGCAAAAAGG
>CEWO01199966.1_pt1 | contig 13837 bp, 8 predicted proteins | sample 361561 | NCBI WGS metagenome assembly CEWO01 (sample SAMEA2623627, study PRJEB7988) | marine metagenome | isolation source: saline water (ENVO:00002010), including
GAATTCGAGTGTTCTATACATTCATCTTCATCGTAACCATCGCTGATGTTAGTGTTACCATCTTCGTCTAACCACTCGTTCATCCAGCATTCGTAATAGCCGTCGTTAGGATCAGTCGAGACAGTACATCCATCATAGAATTTTGAATTGTGGTCGTCATGGTCATCGCCATGGTCATCATCATGGCCGTGAGATTCATCATCACCATCTGGACAGTCGTCATTTCCGTCATTAACGAGTTCCATGGACACATTTGAACCATCCATGCAGTCGAACCAGTTGTCAACACTACCATCACCGTCAAAGTCTTGAGGTTCATCGGAACCATCGCCACAGTCTTCAGTGCCATCGTTCACTTGAGAGAACGGAATTTCTGTGTCTGGAGTGCCACCAACAGTAGAACTGCAGTGGAAGGTTCTTTCGTAGTCATCATGGTCATCGTGGTCATCATGGTCATCATGCATCATACTGAGGTCTGGCAAATATGACATGTTCGAGGAATTTGGCATCCAAGCGATGTGTTCTGTCATTTCAGGAATCATTACAGAGTCAATACCAACATTGCTGACTTCCCAGCCAGTGTTGTTTTCTGTGCCGTTCCAGAGCATAAGTTGCCAATACCAGGAATAATCTTCTGGAGCCATAAATCCGTTGATACCGTGAACGTTGGTACCGTATGTTTCATGAACGGAGTAATTGAGCTCGAGAGTATCTTCTCCCATCATTGCAGATGTGGTAAGGTTCCATCCAGTTGCGTTTTCAGGCAGCATATCGTCTTCAGCAGCATACATGAGAATACAGTTGTCAGGGAAGAATACGAGGACGCCGTGATGTTCTTCATCGTGGTCATCATGGTCGTCATGGTCATCGTGCCCATCGTCGTTCCAGGAATCCCAGAACTCATCCCAAGAGATGTGACTGTCGTTGTCTGAATCGGCTTGTTCAAGCGCATCTTCTGGAGTGAATTCCTCGTCATGGTCGCCATCGTGGTCATCATGGTCACCATGGTCGTCATGATCGCCATCGTGGTCATCGCCATGTTCGTCGTGGTCCTCGTGCTCAAAGTGTTCAGCGCACGGGTCATCGTAGTCATCATGGTCATCATGGTCATCATGGTCGTCATGGCCATCGTGGTCATCGTGGCCGTCTTCTTCCATCCACATGTGGCCTGCAGCTACACATTCTTCCTCAGTGGTATGGTTGGTGTTTTCATGAGTTGTTGTATCATGGCAGTAGTCGTCTTCATGGTCGTCGTGTTCATCCTCTTCCATCCAAATGAAGCCTGCTGCTTCACAGTCGGCTTGGTTGTCGATGTCGTTGTTGGAATGGTCGCTCATGTCGTGGCAAACGCCGTGTTCGTCACCATGACCATCATGGTCATCATGTTCGTCGCCATGGTCGTCATGGTCATCATGTTCGTCGCCATGAGCACCGTGGTCGTGATGTGCGTGACCGCCAAGCATCTTGAGAACTGCCATTGTGAAGTCTTCTGCGTTTTCAGCATCAAATTCCATGACGTATTCTCCTTCTTCGAGGTGGAAGATGGTTATCTGTGTGTCAGCAGGGCATCCTGCAGGGTTGGTAATTTTGTCTTCAGCATCAATGTGAGCGTGGCCTTCATGGCCGTCATCATGACCGTCGTGGTCGTCGTGACCCTCTTCTGAATGGTCGTCATGGTCGCCTTCTTCGTCAGCATGGTCGTCATGGTCGCCTTCTTCATCAGCATGGTCGTCATGGTCACCTTCTTCATCAGCATGGTCGTCATGATCTTCGTGAGGGAAAGTGATGTTGTGCGCCGTGTATTCAGCGTGGATTTCAACATCGTCTGCGTGCTCTTCTTCATCGACCAGTTCAACGGTTTCGTATGGTCCTTCTGAGAGAGTTTCACACAAATCTGAGACGAGTAACGACTCATAATCGAGAGTCTCTTCACCAGTAGGCATTGTGTGGACTTGGATTAAAGGCGTGGTAATATCCGCTGATAGGTCATCAACCCAAGGCTCAAGACCCAATCCGTGGTAGAAAAACACATCAGCATTTTGAAGCCGGATAAGATCCGAAGCAGATGGGTCATAATCGTGAACTGGGATGTTTTCAAGACTCATGTATTCTAAGTCAACATGTTCACCAGCGATTCCTTTGACAAGTTCTCCGACGTGGTATGTTGAAACCATGACAGTTCCTAACACGCCAAGTTCGACAGTTGTGTTGTCAATCGTGGTGTTTCCGAGGTCCTCTATGAAGTCAGTAGCCTCTTCAATGGTCTCTAAATCTTCATCGGTGATACATCCAGCAAGGCTAGAAAAAATCATAATCATGCTTACGAAAACGACTCTCATACGGTTGTTGTTCATGGCCTGCGGTTTTCTATTAACTATTTAATTAAAACTAATAAACAGCGGCTTCGCAGTTATTATTAAACCACTAAAAAAGAGTTCAAATCCCTCTTTCTCAATCCTCAAAAGCGAAATTATCGCATCGGTTTTGAGGCGATTATGCGTTCAACTCAATCGCAATTAAGCCCATGTAAGGTGGCTGTCAACATACTTGGCAACTTGCTTGTATCCAGCAAACCAGTAATAGAGTGTCAGTGTCACGATGCTCAATACACAGATTTTCACCCAGATCCCAAAGAGACCCATTGGAGTTCCAGTAAATTTGATAGAACGACCATCGATTTTCACCTTACTTGACCACTTGTTGAAGAACATACACTTCGCCCAAGGAAGTCCGAATCCAAGTGTGATAGCGGTCAAAAGGAAACCGATAAGTTTCGTGAAAAAGAGTCCATACTCAGCTGTTTGAATAGCCCAAACGCCACCGTTATTCATCGGCATTTGCCCCATTGCTTGCATGGGTTGAGCTGCTGCCATTGCTGGAGCTGCTGCAACCGGAGTCTCAACAACTGGAATTTCGGCGACTGCCGGGGCTGCTGCAACCGGAGTTTCAACAATTGGAATTTCGGCGACTGTCGGGGCTGCACTTGCATCCTCTTCATTCGGTACCCATTCGGTTCCGTTCCACATCCACTTGCCGTCTTCACTGATTTGCGTCATGTTTCTCCCACCGTAGAGACGACTATATGAGTGCTTTGACCCGTTTAGAAGGCGTTTTTAGGCCAAAAAGCGATATTTCTGAAAACATCATATTAAGTGTGTGAAGGAGAATCTTAGTTTAAGGTGAATAAAAAATGAGCGGACAACTAGCACGAATCGGATTAATAGCAAGCATGTTATCAGTCGTAGGATCTTTGTATCTTTACTTTGGTAGCGGCGATGAACAACTGGGAATATTTGTGGGTCTATGGGCTCCAACCCTTATCCTTGCAACCAAGGAAATCGAAGAGTGGCTCGAAAGCAAAGCATAACTTGCTTCGTAACTTGTATCGCCCTGAACAGGGTGATTCATCACAGGTATTCTAGAGCAAGCAACGCTTCCCGAATGTAAAGAAAACCACTTGCTACAATGGCGATGAGAATCCCGTTGCGAATAGTGTTTGACTTCCACTTCTTGAGCCATCGCTTGCCAAGTTGCACTCCGAGGATTGCGGCAAATACTAGGCCTATGATAAGGAGGCCGGCATCGAGTATCTGCCAACCTCCCAGTGCTACATAAACTGGAATTCGAGTGACATCAACTACCAGTGCCAATACGGCTGCTGTTGCAGCATATTCGGCCTTGTCAGGTAATCGCTTTTGCAAAAACATAGCACGTAGCGCCCCTTGATGGCCGGTTAACCCTCCAAAGAATCCGGAACCAAAGCCTCCAATCCGATCTTCAGCCTCTGGCAAACGGAGGTCTGTCCAGCGCTCAGTCACTGATAACAAAGGCAAGATGACAAGTGCTATTCCAACCAAAAGCAGTAAAGGTTCAGCATCAACAATGGTATTGAGAAAAGCACCAAGAAGCGCTCCCGCAACCATTGCCCAGCCGAATCGACGCACTGCTGTGTAATCGACACTTTCTCTCAAGACCTTCAGTTTCCATGCATTGTGTGAACCATGAACAATTGCAACCACTGCTACTGCCTCGTGAGGTTCAAGCCAGAGAAAGACGACCGGTGTAATCATTGTGGCCAAGCCAAAACCAGCAGGTACAGTCAATGCTGCAGCGAAGAAAGTCGCGGTGAGGCTGAACACAATCAGGCCACCATCCATGCATCGCGCTGTTCAAACAACACCATAAGTGTAAGCACCATAGATTTCGACGGAGGCTAAAACACCCTCTCCAAAATAAACTTTTTACGGCCGAATATTGAGCAATGGTTATAGGTCAATGCGAGGGGAAGAACCCACATGAGTGATAGAAATTTAACACCATATTTTTTGACAATTGGGCCTGTACTGTTAGTTGGAGCATTTATGATGTGGCCAGCATCTGAAGCTATTGGAGCGCGTGGAACGCAATCACTCGTTGATGCGATGGATACGCTCATGCCGCTCCTCATTGCTGGAACTCTTGGAACCATTATGGTCTTGGGCGGTGTATATCTGCTGATTTCTGAAATGATGGAAAATACCAGTGGCATGAATAAACAATTACTCAGTATTGCGGGCGTCTTGATTATCGTGACCTTGATGGCCTTCGTTACCGGAATGGGCAGTAACGTAACTGTCATCAATGAAGCAGACAGAGAAATCGATGCTGATGATGAGGCATTTGCCTACGAATCTGAAGAAGACCGTACAGATACCCTCAACAACGCCTTTGATGCTGGAAACACTGTTTGGCAGATGTCTCCCGTGACCTGGGGATTGTCTCTCGTGCTCATCGGTTTAGTATCGTTCATGATGAAGCGACCTGAATCTGCAATGGATTATGTTCTACCAGCACTTATGCCGCTAGGAACTGTTTTCCTGAGTCTACCAATCCTCAACAACCCTGGAATGTTCAACCTCGTGTTCCCAATTACGCTCCTGGTTCACATCATCATTGGTGGCCTCATGCTTACAGGAAACCTCGAAGTCCCGGGCTCATCTGAGGAGAGTGCTTGAAATGGATTGGAAAACTGAGGCACTGAACCCAAAGTGGTGGCTTGTCATCACAGCCTTGATTCACACCGTTGTCGGCGTACTTATGGAATTGGACCCGGATAACGACAACGAATTGATGGTCGCAGGAATCATGCTCATCATTCCCGTCTACATGCTCTACGCCGCCTTCATGAACGAAGGGCGAGCACAGGCACGTTTGGCTGCCGTGATCGCTGGACCGATCTTTGTGTGGTTCGTCCTGTGCATAACCCTCGGCCTCCAAATCACCTACGCAACAACGGATTACAACTTTGAGTTTTCTGGTGAAGTCATTCCACCGCTTGTGTTCTGGGGCATGACTGCTCTTACCGGAGTGTTGGGCTGGAACATGGACGAAGCCTCATCTGCTGAGTGAGCGACGGATTCATCAATCTCCGCCCACTGGTCGGAGTTATGCACATCAGTCATCAAACACCTGAAGGCAAGGAAGCCTATCCTACTGAAATCCCACAATTTGGTCTCGGCGTCTTTTTGATGTCGGATGGCGGAGAATGCAAATCATCTGTCTTAGCAGCGCTCAAGGCGGGCTATACACACATCGATACGGCGAGCATGTATCAAAATGAACGTGATGTTGGCCGAGCGCTCAAAGAAACGGGTGTCGAGCGTTCTTCAGTGTTCATCACGACAAAACTTCGACGTGGAGATGCTGTTGGATATGAAGAAACAATTGAGCAGTGTAAAAAATCGCTCGAACTTCTTGATACCGAATACATCGACCTCTATTTGGTCCACGCACCACCCGTCGACCCTGCACATCGTGCACCGGTATGGAGGGCAATGGAGCACTGCCTTGAACAAGGGTGGGTCAAATCTATCGGCGTTTCTAATTATGGAGAAGCACATTTGGATGCGATGAAAAAGTATGCCAACTACATGCCAAGTGTCAATCAAGTCGAGTACAACCCTTGGCTACAACGACCTCATCTCAAGAAAGCAACTGAAGATTCAGGTGCGAAATTGATGGCGTATTCTCCACTTGCTCGTGGACACAGAGTTGACGACCCTGAACTTGGAGCGATTGCTGAGCGATTGGGTTGTACCCCTGCCCAAGTAGCGATCAAATTCTGTTATGACCAAGGATGCATTACGATTCCAAAGTCAAGCAATCCTTCACGTATCATTGAGAATATTGCCTCACTTGAAGTTGATATTTCGAGTGAAATGGATGCAATCCGAGCACTTGATGAAAACTATGTTTCAGGCTGGGACCCGACCACAGAGCCTTGAGTTCTAAGTCGAATGGGTTTTGACGGGTAAAGAAACAAAAGACAGCAGCCATAGGGTGACTCGATGTCAAACAATTTTTGGGATGAGCAACTTTCCGGTGACGACCCCAAAAATGAGGCTGATAAATCATCTCGCAAGAGAATCGATTCAACCGAACATAACGTGAACATTAATGTCACTCTTGATGACTTTCCAGTAAACAATTGGGACAGCGATAATGATGGTCAAGAAATCGTTCATTGGTATAATGACAATCGAATGGCTGAGGATGAGAAAACGCTTGACTTCTTCAAATCAGGCAGCGGTGTACGATCGATTTATTCTCGTTCCCAAGCTCAAAAGTTACTTGATTTTACAATTCATACCCTCGAGCAAGAAGGCTGTACTGTATGGAATAAGCCACAAGAAACAATAGAAATCCACCCAGGTGCTTCAATTATTGGTCTTCTTGGAGGATGGACCTTTGCCGGTATCTGGTGCACAGCCTCCTTTGTGGCACTGTTTTTTGTAGGCGGGCCAGTTCTTGCAGATATCGGAACATCAGATTGGAATGCTACGGATGGAGTGATTCTTGAGAGTGGGGTTGACACTTCCTCTGATGGAGAAGGTGGGACAACGTACTGTTTGTGGATTGAATACCAGTATACATACGACAATGAAACCTATGATGGTGATGTGTTGAGTTTCAGCAAGGATAATTCGTGTTCTTCTTGGTCGGAAGATGCCGATGAAGACTATCCTGCGGGCAAGGAAATTACAGTTTATGTCAATCCAGATAATCCATATGACGCTGTACTTGAAACTGGTATCTCAGGAGTCGATTTTGTCGTCTGCTTCATTTTACCATTCCCACTCATTGGAATTGTACTGTTTGTTAGCATGCTTCGATCTACATTTGGAGTTGTTTCTTCTTTCTTTAACGTACACCAGTGAACGAAAACAGATTCATTCCTCTTCATCGCTTTGAGTTTGATACAGTGAAAGAGCAGTCGCAAGCAGTACTGAAAAGAAGATACTCAAGGTCAGCAAACGTCCCGTTTCACTGGATGGTGGGAAGGTCGTGAAAGCGATGAGAATGAAGACGCACATCGAAGTGAAGGCCGCCCACCATCTTGCTGCATGGTCATTTGAGGTCGGCGCATGGTCGGAACTACTGGAATGTGAGAGATAGTCAGCAGCAAAACCCATTCCGAGTAAAACTGCCGGGGCAGAACCTACGCCTCTTCCGCCAAGTAAACTTGCCATTCCATCGACTGCAGCACCAACAACAACGGTTCCTACAGCGATTCGAAGTGCTTTTTCTGGCGAGCGTAGAACACAAAAGGCGACGAAAAAGACGGCGATTCCTGCTCCGAAGATTTGAGTCATGCGTGATTCGTCAAAGGAGTGAGCGGCTTCAGCACCAACCACAAAATTTCCTCCAATATTCCCTGAAACATCCATTTCAAAGAACAATACTCGAACGTCGTCAATGAAGGCGAGAGCGGCATCGGTATCGAGTCCATCCAAATAAACGACAAGAACAACTGCATAGGTCTCTCCATCCGATTGCAACCGGGGGTCTTTGACCATCAGCGAATCAAGACTGGAAGAACTGAGCACTTGGTCAAGCGTCGCATTTTCATCGTTGGAATCAGGTATGCCAATCATCAGTTTCGATTGTGAAAGACCCGTATCAAGTGAAATAATGCTCGGATGATTTCTCAACTGCTCTTGGAACGCTAACAGGTGTCGGTACTCTTCTACCGAATCTCCCTTGACATTCACCAAAATCCATGCATCGGTACTCGAGGCGAGGATGTATTCATCTTGCATTTGACGTAACTCTGCCGAATCTGGGTCATCTTCTGGAAGGAATTGGTGGATATCCAACACCTCAACGCCACCTGGAGAGACAAAAGCCACCCCTGCAAGGAGCAAGAGCAAAGCTGGCCACAAGGCCGTGAAAGCAGGTTTCGAAAGTATGTTTCTTGTCGATGGGAGCGACATGTCGACCTTTTTTCTTGACATGTAGAAGTCTTCAAGCACGTATCTGGTTATCAGCCAATCAAGGAATATCCCAATCACCATTACCAGTGCCAAAGAGCGTTGCGCTCGCAGTGGAGAGAACAACGCGAGAGAAACGGCTGCAATGGTAGTTAGCATTGCCACAAACAACATCTTTCGAACTTTTTCAACATCGTGTGAAGAGCGACAATACCAAAATGCACCATCGACTGCAACCCCCATTATGATTGGAACAGCAATCCCATCGATGACTGAAAACGTGTAGCCAAACATCGACATGATTCCCATTTCTGCTCCCACTACAAGCGTGGCGCTGCCTAAGGTCACCACGGCTACAAGCGGGTCTCGCAGCCCGATACAGAGCGCTGACACCAACAGTATTGCAAGAGGTATCATGACGCCTTTCAATTCACTTTCTGCCAACGTTTTTGATTTCGCAAACAACATATTGGCGCCAACTGCTTCGAAGGTAAAGTTGGTTGATTCAGACAACTGTTCCGCCCATACTCCAAGTTCCGACCAGTTCGTATTGGACTGGTTATTTCCAATCCAGACCATCCAAAGTAACTCGTTTGATACAGGTGGCTGATGTGCGTATTGACCCGGCATTGATGGGCATGCAACGCCAAGGTCAGCATCATTCGGTAGCAAGAGAAGTGTTGCCTCGAAGGCAAATGACTCTTCATCCGTGGCATTCTTTCCACACCATCCTTCTTCAATCAAAGGTTGAAGCACGTCGCTCCAACCCTCTGCTTGTGTCAAGGAACGATTTCGAGAAGTAAAAGCCTCATCCCACAAGGTGAACGGAGACTGAATACGATTCAATTCCGTGACATCAGTATGCCATGCAGTGTCGGGGTTCTCACCGGCTAAAGCCTCTTTTTCAATACTCAAGAGTTCTTGCACCCGCGAAACTGGATGCATCAAACCAGCGCCATCATCATGAGTGACTCGTAAGACAAGCGACTCACTTGATTCAGTTCCTATGCCGTCTGCTTTACGCAACTGAGTGACTTCATCATCAAAGATGACCTCAGTTGACATTTGAGGCTCAACGGGAAAAAAAGCAAGTAACAGCGTACCGAGCAGAAGGCCAGCAATCAGAATCTGACGGACTCTGTTTGCCTCCTCCATGAGCATCACTCTCTCGCCCTCAGTCATGAAGTTGCTTCACAACTTGAGCGCCATGTGTGGAAATCTACCTATTCCCACTTTGTCCATTGACCAGTGGTTTGGTCTCTATACCACCACTTTCCAGAAGACGGAGGGAACTCACAGATCTCGTATCCGTCTTGCATATGACCTGTATGGTTTTGAGGTGGACTGGATGGAGCAGAGGAGGGTGGTTGCGAAATCGGTGCAGTTGAGACGGTTGCTGCAGCTGCATGTTGCGAGCCAATTTGGTCTTCAAAAGCATCCCACTTATTGTCAGAATAATCATCAGCAGACCAATCTTCATTGCCCTTACCTCTTCGTAGAACAAAGACAGTAGCAACGACGCCAACAGCAAGTAATCCGCCAACACCCATCAAGATATTCATCGTCGATAGGGCGGAAGAGGAAGAGGCTGAATCTGTGTCAGCGTTATCACCAATACCGTCTCCATCAGTGTCGAGTGTTTCATTTGCATCGAATGGGAACGCGTCATCGTTATCTCCGACACCGTCGCCATCTGAATCCATGGATTCATCAGCATCATCAGGGAATTGGTCGATTTCATCACCAATACCGTCACCATCAGCATCACCAGGCAAAGTTCCACCATCGTCAGTAACGGTGCCATCAGGGCCTACGGTAATTGTAAATTCAATCGGATTATACAATCCGCCTGAAATTTGAACCAACAAATCTCCTTCGATAAGTAAGAACGAAGTTTGCCCGTTTTCGTTGAGAACGATACTGAACAAGGTCGAGTTTTCATGGCTTACAAGAACCGATAGGTCGCCAACAGGTTGACCGGCAGGGTCTGTGATCGTGATTAATACGGTATCACCTGCAACTGGATTTGGTGGATTGAAAATCATTGTAAGATTCTCCATTTGTGGAGGCTCAGGATTGACTTCGGCAACCTTGTTACCAAATCCAGCAGTAAGCACTGCATTGTCTCCTTCTCCGATTTGAGCAATAGCCAAAACGGTGTAGTTGTCTACAGGTGAAGACAGCAATGGGAGAGTGAGGTCAGCGCTTGAACCAAGTCCCCAAGAAATTGAGTTGAGGCCTCCGAAGAAATCTTCAAACTCGTCATAGATTTCTTCCTCGGTTTGTTGGCTTTCTCCAGTGCACAGAATCGTATCGTCCACATTCATGGACATGTATGAGTTGCCTTCATCATCCGTCTCTTCTTCAAACCAAATATCTGCGGTTGAATTGAAACTTGAGCGCGTTTCAAAGGTATATTCCACCGATTCATCGAATGGGAATGAAGCACTCATTCTGCTGTCTCCATCAACTTCCCAATCGCTTGATGGTTCCACTACATCTCCAGTTTCTGAATTGTAGAGAACAGCATTACTCACGACCGGTTCGGGAGCGGACATGTAGTCATCATAGTTATGTTGATTGTAAACGCCGATGGAGAGCACTTCACTGCCTTGACCAGTTGAATCATCCCAGCCCCAATCAGTCCAAATGTCAAGCTCTTCACAGACTTGTTCCATTCTTTGGTCGACTGCAACCCAGCCTATTTCGTTACGAACGCCTTCTGCATAGATGAAATCAGTAAACGACGAGAAATCAATTGAAGCAGGGTCAAAGCCATCGGTCGGTGCTGCGACTGCGAGTATGCGTGAAGCATTCTGGCCATCGAGAGCGATGTTTGTCGTCTGACCGGGTCCGAGAGTGCCGGTCATGTCAAGTTCGGTTGGGTTCGAGAGAATCAAACCGGCGTGCATTGCTTCAGGGAACAATTCACCTTCATGGAGAACTGCCATTCCAATTCCACTCAATGGTGCTTTCAATCGAATCTCTTGGGTTCGAGATGTATCACCTGCTTCAAATTCAAGCGTGAAGGTTTCCGGTTCTCCCCATGCTTCTTCATCGATATCAGGGAACGGTACTTCACCCAAGTCAATTGGGGTAACACCCACGATGACAGAATACTCTGATTGAGAAATCCCAGATGGAGAAACGGTAATCGTAGTGAGTCCGCTGGCGCTGGTTGAAGCACTGTAGACGGGCAGGCCGGCGAAAGAAGTCACTTGTTCAAGGCCACTAAGAGCGAGGCTACCAGCAGTAGCAGCTCCAAAGTTGAGACCAAGGCCGGTCATTTCGATACCGTCAGCAGTTGTGTAGGTCGACTGAGCAAGTGTCACATAGGCGCCAGCAAAGTTTGGGGACACCGAAGTGCTTGCCTCACCATTTGCATTGCTTGTGAAAATATCTTCAGAATAAACTTCAAACGGTCCTTCTGAAATGAAGGTGTTGATGATGTCTGGTGAAGGAGTCGAAGATTGTTGAGGCTCGCCTAATTCACAGTAACTTTCACCATACTCAGGGATGCTCACATAATTGTCATGATACGTGTTGCCCTCTTCGTCTGAGCGTTCTAAGCCGTGATATTCTTTGTAGGTGTAATAGTGTTCGTAGGTGAACACATCTTGCGTGCTGGTTCCTTCATCACTGCCGAAATGGAAGGTTACGGTGATGGAGTGCGTGTCTTGTCCATCCATTGAATCGTATTGATGGTTGATGCTGTTCCATTCTTGTACGTCTGAATCCATGTTTCCATCGCCCCAGTCAATATCCACTTGGTTGAGGTTGGCGTCGTCGTATTGCCATTCGCCATCGTCATCATAGTAATACCAAGGACTTTCACTCCAGTATTCAAAATTAAGATCGGTATTCGAAGTATCGTAAGAAGTAAAAGTGCTTTGTACACAAGAAGGAGAACCTGGGAGTGGCATCTCTTGGACGTATTCAAATTCTAAACCAGAGGTTGTGACTCCTGATGTTGTGACTTCAACAAGGCCACGGTCGTCTAATGGAAGGTTACTAAGATAAGAGGTCAAATCCCATCCCGTCGCATCTCCACTTGTCGAATAGGAATCGAAAAAGATATCTCGGTCATCCAATTCATAATTTTGACCGCTTGCTGGATTGATTTCTACTTCCAATACTCCGTCAACATCATCGCCGTCATACATACCCATCATTTCACCGTTTGATGTTTCAGTTGGCTCCATAGTAGAGATCATCAAATCACCTTCTGGTGAGAGAGTGGAGAATGCAGAAAGTGCATTTTGTGGGGAAATTCGCAGCACAGCAATGTCGACATCCGCACCTTGGACGACTCCTGAAGAGTCGTAAGTAACCGTATCGATATCAAATGTGGCGTCTTTCGAGACGATTTCGTCTTGGTCGACAAGAACGCCAATTGCAGACACGATGAATGTTTCATCGATACCTTCGTACGACATTGCTTCGATAACAGAAGGACGGATTTGATCGATATGTATCTCTGCTCCCTCTATTGAGCCGCCTGCCCAGTTGTCAAGGGGTTGAGAGAAAGTCCATTCAGTGTCCTCGATGTTTTCAGCAGCGAGAATCCCCGTGTATCTGCACCATTCACAGGTTTTTGAAAGAACGGTATTCACAGTAAAACCATCAGAATTGGTCATGGTCATTGGCAATGTCTCAGGGCCTTGAGAAGAACCCGTAGTCCAGACATCAAGATCGATTCCAAGTTCAAGCACGTGCGGGTCATACAGGCTGGTTCGAACAGGATAAAAGTCGAAAGAAGGCGTATCTGATTCCGAGTTGGAATCATCGTCATTCTGACCATCGTCACCTTCGTCTTCGTCGTCAGATTCTCCCTCATCGTCATCGTGGTTTGGCCAATGGTGCTCACGATTAATTCCTGATGAGTTCTCAAGCCAGTCGCCAAAGTCGGCGAGGACTTGACCGGTTTGCTCCCAAACGGGGTCTTCAATGGCCTCAGCGAGAATTTGAATAATGTCTTCTGGGAGTGAGTTAAACTCGTTAAATGCGTCATTGACCCAACTGGATTCGCTTGCCATCTTTGCAGTCCATGCTTGACCTTCTGCAGTTTCAAGCAGCAATTCATACTGCCAGATGATTTCATCTGGAATATCGTCACCATCAAGATCGTTAATGGTTGGTTCGCCCATTTCTGCCCATCGAACGATGAGTTTTTGGAACGGGGTCATGTTGTCAATGTCTTCATCGATAAGTGGTTGAACATATGCAGTAAGACCGTCAATGATGGCTTGAGGGTGGTTTGAAACAGCAAGAAGTGCGATGTTACGCATCACTGTTTGGCCACTTTCAAGGGGTTTGATGTTGTTCGCTATATTATCAATCGCTTCTTGCATAGCAGTCCATTCACCGCTTCCGGTAAGCGCATCATATGCTGCTTCAAAGTCGCCGGTTCCTTCAAATCGAGTGAAGTTTTCAATGGCATTGAACGTTTGAATGTAATCTGCAGTCGTTCCGAAATCATCGAACGTTTGAGGAATCGGAAATTGATCACCAAAGGTCAGCAATCCTGCAACAAAGGACAGTCCTGCATCAACATCGTCAGAGTCAAGGAACTCCATCAGTGCTTCAAG
>CEWO01073146.1_pt1 | contig 13731 bp, 9 predicted proteins | sample 361561 | NCBI WGS metagenome assembly CEWO01 (sample SAMEA2623627, study PRJEB7988) | marine metagenome | isolation source: saline water (ENVO:00002010), including
GTTTGCCCTGCGGAAACTTGCCTCCATGTCGTGCCTCCATCGTTTGAGATGTCAACACTGATACTTGTTCCAGTAGGGACATAGCCGAGAATACTGCTAATTTTCAAGGTGTCAATCGCTTTTGAAGTGGTAAAAGTACTTCCCATAATCATACCTGAAGTCGAGGAATGCGTTCTCTCGTCATACAGCGCACCATCTCCGAAATTGTTGATCTTGTGACGAGTCGAGGTGCTGCAATATGCAGTGCTGTAGTAGTGGCAAGAGAAACTGTATTGGCCGGTTTCTGATTGGACCATACCATAATGTCCACCTTCAGGAACTGTAACTTCGCCCATGTGTTCAATGAAGTTACCACGCATTGAGAAAAAGTGGTGATATGAATCGTAATTGTATCCGACACCGCTCACGTATTGTTGGTCGTATTCGTTGTAAATGATGGTCGGCATATTGACAATCATTCCAGCTCCGTATCGTGAAACGGTCGAGCCGGTTGCTAGTGTCCAAGTTCCTTGAATCGAGGATGGGGATGATTTGCTCACTTCATTGAGGTAATGTGCGTTGGCAGAATACGAATACGTAGCAACATAGAGTTTACCTGTAGCATCATCGATATCAACACCGGTGACGTAGCTGTTACTGAAAGCGTTCCATGAACCGTCACAGCGCCATGATTTCGCAGTTCCAGTCGTGATGACAGACCATTTTGTGAGGTAGTAACTCGTGTAGTGAGCCGTGTAAACCGTCGTTCCGTCAACGGTTGCGTCAACCATGTTGTAGTATGAAGATGAACTGCAGCCGTTGGTATTCAGAGATGCAGTGCCGATATAAGCACCAGTCGTTGCGTTGATTCGCAGGATTGTTGGTGTGTTATACAGGCTTGAGGATGAATATTTCATGATATGATATTCATTGTCAATTAAAGCAACAACGCCAATGTAGCCCCATGAGGTGCTAGTGCTGACGCTAAATTGTGAGAATTTCTTTGTCAATCCGGTGTAACCTTGGTCTGACAAAGATGCAAATTGTCCAGTGGTGTTTTGATACGCATTCACTTTTGATTGAACATGAGCGGTTCGAGAGAAATCAATGGATTGAACAGATGGGTTGCCTTTGAGAGACATCGATTGAGATGCAACATCAACATTTGAACGGCTTCCTGATGTGAATGGCGATGGTGGACTTCCCGACCATGTACTGTCACCAGCGCCACCAAAGTGGGCATTGGTTGTGAAGTTCGTATACGTTGTAGAACTCGCTTCGCCTCTCAAATTAAACTCGGCAGCTGTGACTTCTGCTCCATAGGGAATTGTGAGATGGCCGGCGGTACCATTTCCTGTACCCGAAAATGTGTGGCTGTAGGAGGATGTGCCGTCGGAAAATTGCGTCTCAACAGTTGCACCAGCAGCCATTGGGGCGAATAATGACACCATGAAGAGGAGCGTTAAAAATAGAGCTTTTTGCATATGAATCACCGTTTTCCCTCAATGGGCCTTTGGCCCACGCTCTGCAAAGCATTTGAACTTCGCCCCGTACTGTCACTTTTCAAAGCGATAGAAAAAAGAAGCCTCGCACCTCTGCTCACACTGAGGCGGACAAGTAATGGGACTCATTTCGAACTGGTGGCAACAGCAACACGGACGGCAATTAGGAATCACAGCAACTCTTTCTGGTTCAATTGGAATCCTTTTCCTCGCCTCTGCGTATCAACTTCTTTTTTTACAAAATCATGTTTCATGGGGCGATTTTACCGGTCACGCCATCGGCATCGCCGTTTTCTCAGTCATAGCGTTGTTAATTGTCTTACCAGAATTTCTTACTTTGCGTGGCCATGTCAACACGTTGGAAGAGTTGAAAACCATAGAATCTACTTCCGAACTTCGCCGCCGAAAAGGAGAAGGAAACGAAGCAGCAGACGCATTAGGAGCGGGCCATTCAGTTTCATGGACGGCATTCCTTGAAAGCAAAGGACTTCGACGGTGAACTTGAGGGGGCAAGGCGTGAGTGACAGTGACCCGCTGAAGACATTGTTTCGGGAACTTCTTCTTGCTGCCGGAATGATTGGACTCCTCATTTTAGCATTGTATGCGCACACAGGTTCAATGCCGCCTTTGGTAGTTGTAGAATCCTCTTCAATGATTCACGATATCGATGGAGAGGTCGGCAGCATCGATGCAGGGGATTTGGTTTTAGTACACGATCAAGATTTTGATACCATCGTCACCTTTGCCGAAGCCACCGAACCTGGCAGTCCTCATTTTGGATATGCTCAGCACGGACTTGAAGGTGATGTCATTATCTACAAGAAGAATGGTGAAGCAGGCACGCCAATTATTCACCGGGCAATTATGGAAGTGGTCCCTCATAACATCACTTCTCCCAATCGTAATGCGACTATTGATGCCTCAAACTCAGAACATTGCCCAGAAGGAGGAACATATGATTCTGAATCACTGGATGAGAACGGAACCATGGGCGTTTGTGTCTTGACATGGGATGTACCTGGAACAGATGTCCGTGATGTCGAGAAAGTCACGGTTCATTTCGATGGAGTGCAGGCAGGTTTCTATGATTGCGACCGAATGGTACATGCAAATGTTGAGGCTTACCTTGTCGTTTGGGAATGGGAGCCTCGTCATGCTGGAATCCTTACTTTAGGTGATAACAATAATTGTTCGGTTGACCAAGGTTCGCAAGCCGTGAATGGTTCATCAGGTGTTCACAGTGCTTCAGGAACAGTTGGACCGATACGCTCATCTTGGCTCATTGGCGTTGGGGGAGGAGAGATTCCGTGGCTCGGTACGGTGAAACTGATGGTCAGTGGAGAAGGTACACCGGGAACGACTTATGTCCCAAGTTCATCCTTTTTCATCTTGTTTTTCATCATTGGCAGTGTACTTGTCATTCCGATGCTCTTTGAACCACTCATTCGTCGATTGATGACCGGTGCACCTGAATTTGAACAGTCGCTAACTGAACACCAAAAGAAGATTCCAGAAGAGGAATAATCACCGTTCTATTGCTTCTTCTAAAGTCAAGTCTCCGCAAGCTACAGCGTATGCCATCTGAGAAGAAATCGTTTTACGGCCGTTGCTTTTTTTACGACTTTGGCGTTGAATTTCCCTGACTTCTCCTTCTGTTGGTTGAAGTTCTCGGAATTCCCACACCCGTTCTCCTGAAATCATGGCGATACGAATTGCAGAGATGACGTGATTATGACGCAGAAGTCCACGCGATGTTTTTGCTTCATTGACAACTTCAATTTCCAGTTGATGAGTGAGGCAATCATTGATGATACGATCTCTGCTTAATGGCGCTCCATCACCAATCCGTATAACCATATTTTCAAAATCAAGTGCTGATGAAATGCCGATGATTTGGGCCGCTAAGTTCTCGATATGTTCGAATTGCGCTATTCCCAAAACTACTCCATCTGCTAGCCATCCAAGACCAGGGCGAGGTCCTGGGTCAATTCCAAAACTCAATTGATGAACATGACCAATTCCTCTCATCAACCGAACAGCATTGTCAACCGCCTCCTTAACAGAATGTGGTGACGTCATTATCGGTTGTCCTTCATTGCGATACTTCACGACTTCCAGTTCGCCTCCAAACCAAATCATATCTGATTCAGGTAAGACTGCATCGTGTTCAAGAAGAATAAATCGAAGTCCACGCTTTTTGAGTTCTGTCATCAGCCGAAAAGCCAATTTGAAATCGATGGTGCGTATTGCAAGCCTTGGCACAATGAAATCTTGTTTTCCGAGATTAACTAAACTTCCGCTTTGTGGGTATTGATTCCACCCATTTAAACCTGCAAATATATACTCTCTCGAACCGAAGTCATCAAGAACGATTGACATCGATGGAGAATTGTGTCGAGCCAATATGAGCGGGAACTGCGGCAAGTACTTGCTGGTGTTCCCAAAGGTGTAGAATCCGTGATTCGTTCATGCACTCCTGTTGAAAAGCAGAAGATGCTTCAGGTGATTCAACGCCCGTTTTTAGTGGTTCGAGCTGCCGGTTCAGGTATGGAAGGAACCGGTGACTTACTGGCTTTACGTGGTGATTTATGCTTCCCGATTGAAGTCAAATCAACCCGTGCGACCAAACTCTACCTTTCCGGTCGAACAAAACTTCAGTATGAAGCGATGGTTCACGAAGGGGAGAGATGTAAACTCATGCCGTTGTATGCCCATCGCAGAAAAGGAGTTCGCGGTGATTCATGGAGAATTTTCCGTGTTGAAACGTCGAATCTTACCGGACGTCTACGGCAACTTGAGAAATCAATTCCAGCCTTCCCAACGACGAGAAACGGTTCAGTGTATCTCAATTGGGAAGATGGAATGCCACTGCATACTTTTGTAGCATTGGTTTGTTCCTCCGCTGGTTCAGAAAATCAGGCATTACATAATCTCAAAGTTCGCTCGCTTCGAAAGAATACGCTTGCTCAGCCTCTCCCATCAACACAACTCGAGGAAATACGTCCTGCTCAAACAATCACGGAAAAACCACTGGATGTTCTGGCAGAACTCGCCCGTCGTCGTTCTTGACTAGATGTAAGGTATGAACATTACAAACAAGAGCATCACTAACAAGACAACAGAGGATAAACTCGACGCTTTGTTGGAGATATGTGAGACCCACATCGGATGGAGATTCCATAGTTTCGTCTTTTTTCCTATCTTTCTTATTCGATTGAGATTTCCGTTTAACCAATCTTTGAACAAATGTCCTCCGTCAAAAGGCACCATAGGAATGAGGTTGGTGAATCCGAGTAAGATATTGACCCACATGAGCCAGAAAAAGAAATTGACCAAGAACAAAAGCCCGCCGATTCCAAGAGTGTCACTGATGATACTGTCGGTTGGAACAAGCATTGCTTCTTGCACAGGATGCATAGATACACCTTGCATTTCAAAGGGTAGAATTACCATCTGAAGAATATGGAGTGGAGTGTAGATGATTTGAGCAACAATTCCCCCTTCAAATCGAGGAGAAAATGGACCTGCTAACCGATCGATACCAGAGGTGCTTTCACTGATGCCTTCGACACCAAGAAATGCATCGCCTTGTTCGATTCCAATCGCCTCAAGATTCTCTGAACTCCATCCAAGTTCCGAATAGTAATCATACTTGTCTGAAAGCACCAATTCTACGCTTTCAAACGATCCATTTTGGTGTTGGACATCAACCATTATCGTGTCGTTTGCACTGTATCCTTGAATGGTTGTTTGAAATCCTTCAATTCCATGAATTTCAGTTCCATCAATTTGTAGAATAGTGTCCCAAGGCTCTATTCCGGCATTGTCTGCTCCTTCGCCTTTGATAATGCCGCGAACGTGTGGATTGTCAGAGGATGATGTGAAATTTCCAGCCAGGCCACCGAGAAGTAACAAACATATGAACGCTGCAAACAAATTCGTTGCTGGTCCAGCAGCAAACATTCGCATACGTTCTTTCCGAGGTGCTTTGTGAAGTTCTTGATATTGAGGTTCAGCGAATGCACCCAAAGGCAGAGGCCCTAATTGGAGCAGACCAAATGACCGGATACGCATTCCATGAGCACGTGCGAGTAACCCATGGCCAAATTCGTGAATGACCAAGGCGATAACAAACGCCATAGCACCCCATCCCAATGGAATCATCGGGTTGATACCGGGAATTGCAACCAATTCACTTGCAGAAGGAGGACTTGCTGTTGGTGGGGAAAGCAGAGAGGATATGAAAGCGAGAATCATAAACAGTGCGACAATAAACATGCAGAATAAGCACACCCAAAGAGACGCTTCACCATATATTCTCCATAATCGTCGCGGGCGAGCAACACGTTCGAGAGTTTTCAGCCCCCGATTACTTCGTACCATCAAAATAACACCAAACACTCGGGTTGCATCCCATCGGTCGAGTGTACCGTTTTTTTCCCAAACTCGGAGAAGAATATACCAACACAGTATGAGGATGAAGACGAATTTCCAGTCGGCTTCTACCGACCCCCATGCTCCATCCATGGTGAGGGCAAACACTCCTTCTCCTTGAAACTTGACAGGCACTTTCTCAACAAAGTTGATGATGGTTCGATTGAACCATAGGTCATGGACTCCTACCAAGCAGCCCTCGAAGATTGGTGTGAAGAGGAATGGGGGCAATCTCCCATGGCCATTTCGGAGTGGTTTGTTGATGATGAAGTTGCTCAAGTGTTTATGCGCCTCCATCGAAGTGTTTTGATTGCAAATTTTATCATAAATGAAGACGGTTCACTCGATTGTCAAGAACATCTCCAAATCCCTCTTGATCGTTGGAATCCAGGCTCTGTGCAAGCCATTCGAACAGCCGATGGTCGTGTACGTTTCCGACACCGTAATTTGGAGATTCATCTGGCTGCTCGACTTCGCGCTCCTGAATGGGGGAAAGCCTTACTCGAAGAGTGGCTAATGAGTCAACGTGGTGATGTTCTGCGTCCACGAGACAGAACGCAACGCGTTGCTTCAATAAATCGAACAAAGATGAGCATTGAGCGTAATTTGAATCATTCGAATCTCGACGCAGTGCGAATGGATTTTCTTGCTACAACGACATCTCTCACCTCTGTTGAATCAAAATTAGATTCAAGAATAGGGAACGATGAGTCTGAATAAGTCAATTTAATTTGACCTTGTAGCGATCTCTTCCATTAGCATACATCGTAATTGTTCCCGTTGAAGAGACGCAGACGGCAATTCCTTCAACCAATTGTGAAATCGCTCGAGCAGCTAAATGGCGCCCTCCCTCTCCTGCTTTGGGTACAATGCCTGCGGGAACTTGGATATACCTTCCAGCATCACTCGCAATGCCGTCACGGTTAAACAAAATCGCTCCATCAAGCCATGCAAATTCAGCTAAAGTTTCATGATTTTCGTCGTACAAAACGCTCCGCTTTTCTGGACTGTGGCCCTTAAACGGATTGAGTACAAGTGCTGTCGTGTGCTTTCGCAATGCGGGAAGTGGGCCAATGGCGAACAATGCTCCAATGGCGTGCCCTTCTCGACCTCTGGAGCCAATGTGTCGGGCGAGTTGCATCATTTTTGTCAGTACTTCTAAATCGATATTGAAATCTTGTGCGAGAGATGCGAAGCGATTAGAATTGAGTGTGGATGTATCGATAATGAAAACACCGTCAATCGGTTCGGCCAGAATTACCAACATTCGCTCTCCACTCGAAAGATTCCCTTCACCGATGGCTTGCAAGACCAAATCATGCATGTGATTGAGGACGCTCAACCCTTGAGATGTGAGATTTTCTTCAAGTATGGAACTTCTAATCCCGCTTTCATTGAGTGCTTCTACCACACGATTTTGACTTGAAAGAACGGTGAGGGTAAGATCAGGTGGTAACACCTCTGCCACCTGTTTCACCTTACGTACGCTGTTAGCAAGCATCAACACAGACTGGAAAGTGCGTCGTTCTGAGGAGAGAGTACTCGATACCATCGCAGCGAGGTCAACCATGAAAACGCCTCAAGATGTAGAATCAAAACCAGGCAATTGGTCTTCTGTTTCTCTGTAGACAGTCCTCATGTTCGAGATGAAGTTCTTTTCTTTAACTACAATTGTATATTCTGAAAAGCCTGGGTCTTCCTCACCATCGAGTTTGCCAAGAATAATCTCTAATGTCAATCGCGCACCTTCACGGTGTGGATATGCAAAAATTCCCATCGAAAGCGGGGGTGATACAATCGAAGTCACGTCTTTCATGTCTTTTAGTGTTGCAAAGAGATTGGCGTATGTTTCAGGAAGTAATTCTCGACGAGCTTCATCTTGGTTCGGGCGTCGACAGTCAGGCCCAACAACGTGGATAATGTGCTTGTAATTCTGAGCAAGGTCATACGGTTCGGTGATTACATTCTGTGTAACTGCACATGGGGGGGCGTTGATTTTACGCATCTCCAGGCAAATATTTCGAGTCACCTGGGTTAATTCAGCACCCGCTTTTGCATGAATGAGAGCATCCAATCCTTCTCTGCCTGAAAGCCGATTGTTTGCAGGAGTAATCAGGGCATCGCCGGAGTGGTTCCAAACATCGCCACCTACGACGCGAAGAATACCCCATTTACATGTTCGAGCCATATAGAGTTCTGCCATCAGTCAACCATGAGGGGCCACCTTACTTATCAAGTTCGCAAATTAGTAATGAAAATGCCTCAAAAAATCGATTTTTGTCTTCCCGCCTTTAAATTCGAGTGAACAAACCATGCATCACCATGGCGGCATTGCTAAACGCTATTGCTGTTAGCCGAAGAACATGGACAGAAGAAGTTCAAGCCTTCTTATGGCTTTTCTGTTCATTTTTGGCAACCTTGCTACACCGCTCCTTGAACTGAATCGCTCTGAAAATACTGATGCCGATTTGGTTGGAAAATCTCTTTTTAACGATGCCTTTGTTGGATTTACGAGTGAAAACTCGACCGACTTCTGGAACCAAACCCCTTGGCCTTCACAAGCCCAACCGCTTGGCTTTGATTTTCTTACCGTTTACGATTATTCCGATGTGGGTGTACTGATAAACAACAACTCTGATGCCAGTAAAACAATCGGATGGGCTTTTGTCAATGCTCGAAACATCAGTGAAGAAAACATCTTCTTTTTCAACCACTCCAATACGCCAACAAAAGAAACAATTAATCGAAATGAATTCAATGAATATTTTGCAGCACCCTTTTTGGAATTACTTTCCAATCGCACCTCTACGGATGAACTGAATTATCTAGTGTCCACCAAAGGCATACCTCTCCGCATCAATGGGGGTAATGATAAGGCGAGTTTTGACCAAGAATTTTCTCTGCTTGGAGGCTCTTTCAACTCCAGCATTGGGGGAGACTATTGGTTCGAACATGGATATGGCCCACTTGGTGATGGAGAAATGAAGGCTTTCTCTCGCGAGGAATATGGTTTCTTCCTGATGTCTCGCTTAACAGGATACACCGTTGAAACAGCGCTTGGCCTCATTGAAAAGGCGAACAACAGTTTAGGTCAACGAGGTATTTTTGCCTTGGATCTAGCGACGAACCGTAATGAATCCGGTTACAAATTCTGGAATGATGACCTGTATTTGGCCCAATCTGAACTCAATGGGAGCATGGGCTTGCCAACTGTTTTTGATGAGACTTCTGAATTTTTAACCAACCTCTCCAATGTAATGGGTTATGCTTCTTGGGGGTCAAATGACGGAAGTTGGGGTTCGAATTGGCTTCCAAATGGTGGATTTGATACCTCTGACTCGACGTATTCCAGTGGATCGGAACATTGGAATTCGACCTTGCCGACACTTTCCTCCGGTGATTCTTTCCAATGGACGACGCAGACTGAAGTGAAAAAGGATGGAGCCTCAGCACTGGAAGCCTCAGTTTCAGCGCAATGCTCCCAAGAATCCGGAAACGGCACTCCTGGAATTCTTGCAGAATTTTTCGATAACGATGGTGTGAGTTTCAATACAGGATCTATGCCATCGCTCATCGACCGAGTCCCCGACCATGTTCGGCTTGAATCCTCGCTGCAATATTCCTCTTCGGGCCAAGCCTACACAGGCTTAGATGACCGTTTCAAAAACAATTGGGGTGCTCGATTTAGTGGGCTTATCGAAATCCCTGAAGCAGGTAATTGGACCTTTTATCTGACCTCTGATGATGGTTCAGAACTGTGGTTAGACGGCCAAAGCCTTGTTACCAATTATGGTTCCCACGGTATGGTTGAACGTTCGCAATTTGGCCAGTATGAAGCTGCCAAATATGATTTCAAAATTGAATTTTTCCAAGGCGGTGGACCGCATGGCCTGCAACTCTCATGGTCGGGGCCCAATCAGAGTAAATCGTTCGTTCCACCCTCGGCATTTTCACTCGCTGAAAATTATATTCCTTCCGTAAATAACTTGATTCATCATTGGGATTTCGAAGACGGAAGCGGTTTGTCTGCACTGGATTCAGTTAATTCGAGTACGAATTTCACGCTAAAAAACATGAACTCAACCAATTGGCGCACCTGTGTCGACGGGGGGTGCCTGTGGTATGACGGCGTCGATGATTCCTTGGAAGTCGATGTCGATGATTGGGTTGGAAACTTCACTGTGAGTCAGTGGGTTTGGGCCAACTCTACAACATTACCGACCTATTCCTCGGTCTTCGCAGTCGACCATAATTCGGGTTCCAACGCATCATTCCAGCATGCCGTTTTCAGCGGAGAATGGCGCTTACATAACAATCAGTCGTATTCATTTGGTCAAATTGAAGCTCAAGAATGGGCGCACTTGGTGACCGTTTTTGACAACGGCTCGACGCGCCAATACCTCAACGGCGTCTTGGTCCGAACGACGACTCTTCCATTGGGCGCCCTCAATAATATTGAATTGTATAAGTTGGGAGTAAATCGCGGAGGGAATTCATATTTCGAAGGCATGATTGATAACGTCATGATTTGGGATTCGGCCTTAGAACATAACGAGATTACGACTTTAAATCGCGACATCTACAAAGATTGCTCAGCATATTCTGGTAATGGACAGGCAGTAGCTTCCGTAGAGCAAACCTATGAGTTTCCAGAGTATCTGCAAGATCATGCTTGGATCATCAGCCTGTATGGCCAACGTATAGGTGATGTTTATGGAGATTTTTCAATTGAAATTGAAGGTCTTGATGAGAACGGAACAGTCCTTTCAAGCAATCAATCTGATGGGAAGAATTTTGCTCCTTCATGGGAATCAAGGAGTTTACGTTTCCGTCCTGACAGCAATGTTAGTGCTTTCAGAATTCGGGTTCCGTTAGACATTGTGGCCACTTCTACAGACGGCTCGATTTATTTGGATACAATGAATTTACGTCCTATTCGGCCACATAATTCTTGGATGGATGGCTCAATTGCAGAAACAGCTGTTTCGACCAGTGGGCGCTCTTTCAATTGGGATACGAGCTATGGCCAATCACTGATAGCAGATTTACTGGAGGATGGAGTCTCAGGCGCTAAGGGCTATGTTTACGAGCCATACCTTACTGCTGTAGGAACGCCGAGTACATTGATGATGATGTATGCAAAAGGTTTCAATTTGGCAGAATCTCATGCTGCAGCTAACCTCCAGGCAGGTTGGATGGGTGTCACCGTTGGTGACCCGAAGATGGCTCCTTATGCGGATTTGAATCATGACATTAACCTCGTTGACGTTCGTCAAATACAAAATGCATCGTATATGCAACCAACTCAAATTCAAGTGGCGATTGAAAATTTAGGAATGGCTTCTTCGAATGGCACTCTTCTGGTACAAGATATTCAAGGTAATATTGAGATGTACCGTGGAAATCTAACTTTACCCAGCGGAGATAAAAACGGCTCAAGTATACTGTATAACTTGAGTATCACTCCTGAAAAAACGGGTTGGATGGATCTGCGCATTCGATATTCGAATGCAAGCAGTGATGCTCCTGAACGAAACTTAGCGAACAATATGGTTACAATGCGTATATGGGTGAACGCTCCACCAACGGTTGAACAAATCTACTGTGATGCTGAAGTTTACGCTCGTGGAGATAATTTCATCTGTACCATTGAAGCAACTGATGACATCAATGTCACATCAGTCGTGGTTGATTGGGCGGTAACGCAGAACCTTTCCAATCTCTCAGATGTACAGTGGGTTACACGTTCAACGGGCCAAGTAGATGCATTGCGTTGGCAGTCTTCCATTACTCTCCCAACATCTCTTGAACTTGGATTTTTAGTTTTAAGAGCAACAGCCTTCGATGAGAGTCAACAAATTGGAGTCTCTCTTGAAACAGATATCGCAACGGTGGTCGATGCACAAGCTCAATGGTTTGGCCCTCATTTCGAGGGAGTCGATTCACCTTCGTGGTCGGGTATCAATCAACTCCCGTATCGTCCAACAGGTGGATTATTCCGTGGAGAAGCAGTCAATGTGACGATGTGTGTTTTGGATGCAGATTATGACCTCTCTGAACAACAGCCCCTTCTCACTGCCTCTGCAGGCCATGTCTCGAATCTCAGTTATGTTGCTCAAATTGATTCAAGTCACCATTGTTACATTGGGTCTTATCTTCGTAATGCCAGTACTTCACTCGAAGACATTGTTTTTGAGATTCGCCAATTAGATGGAGCGCTTCTTCAATCGCGCATTCTCTCAGTAAGCGATCGAGCACCTCATGCAACAATCGAAATCGTTGATGAAGCAGGTCTTCTTTTGGACAGCGTTCGCGGTGGGGGGAATGAATACGTACGACTCTCTATTTCAGATTCAGACGACCCTTCTTCTTCAGTTACTGGAGATTTGCAAGTCCAGTGGCCAGGTGCTGAACTACGCACCATTCCTGTCGATGCACAAGATATTGGCTCCGCTCTCATCATAGAGTTGCCAAATATTGCAGATGCATTAGAGGGTGGAGAACTTGAACTTCGACTCGAAATGACTGGTCAACATGCTGCATCATTTACTGAAATTTTCACTCTACCTTTACTTCTCACTACTCCCGAAGTTCTTTCTTCCCACATTTGTGATGATCAAGGCCCAATTACCTCATTACGATTTGGAAATACTGGCTACCTGCTGGTACATCTGCAAAGTGAACGGCCGATTCTTTCGATGCAAACAACTCTCAGTCAGCTAGGTTGGTCGGTTTCTGCTCCATCTTTGGGTGAAATCGCATTTGATGACCCATCGATCCAAAACTGTCTTTCTTCCCATTCATCTCATGACAGTGATGGACAATTGCACAAATTCAGATTACGCCTCGATGGAACTTTTATTGATGGCGAAGGGCAAATTTTGTTTAATGTTCGAGATGTTGATGGATTGTCGAAGTCATTGAATCTTCCAATTGAATTCTATCATGCTGCTCCACAAACGATGCTCATGGAAAATCAAAATCTGACTGCGGGTGATTTGCTTTCTTTCTCGGGTTTTGTGACTGATGCTGATGGGATTGATGATTTGACCTGTGAGGCACGAGTCACACATAATCAATCACAATTAGCACAATTACAGGTGACGCTTCAACCTACAAATTTGACATATGCAAATATAGAATTTCAGTTTCCAACTACCGGTGTATTGAGTAATTTGACTTTAGAAGTTGAAGTGACATGTATTGACTCATGGTTACAATCGAATTCTTCTACCCTTGAATTTACTTTACTGCCTGAAACGGTTTGTGAATCATGCCAACAAACCAATTCAGAAGGTGACGCAGTCGAAACTTCCTTTTCCAAGGTCAGTATCGCGGTTTTTGCTTTTGTTACGCTCATCGGTTTACTTGGCTTGACCCTGTTCTTGAAAAGGGAGAAAGAGATAGAAACACCGTTGTGGGTTTCAGAGAATGGTGACGTTGAAATTCCTCATGCCGATTCTGATGGTTCTTCAGTGAAATTGCAAAAGCCTACTGGATGGTCGAATGAACAGTACCGTCTTTGGCTTGAAAGTGAGATGCCAGATGGTTGGACATTGGTGCAATGGGTCGTGTTCAGTGGTGAACAGATTGAACTTCTTGACCATCAAGAAAAAGAAAAGAAAAGAGATCCGTTAAATGAGGAAATGGCGTGAAAGATTTCTTCTTTCAGGAGCAGTACTCTTACGATGGATTTTGATATCGAAATACCTTTTTTTCTAAACGATAGACTGCGGCTTTACGAGTGAAAATGTGCTCCTGCAAAGGGCCACTGCGGCGCTTATAGGGCGCAGTATAGCGTTTTATCGCCCCAAAT
>CEWO01056858.1_pt1 | contig 13728 bp, 12 predicted proteins | sample 361561 | NCBI WGS metagenome assembly CEWO01 (sample SAMEA2623627, study PRJEB7988) | marine metagenome | isolation source: saline water (ENVO:00002010), including
TCCATAAACTTTTTGAATAATTCAAATTTAATTTATCAAAAATAGCACTATCAAGCTCAGTGGTATCTGTTCTAGCGCCAATATGATATACCTCTGTAATTTTATTGGCATTCGTACGAAACCATTCTATAAATTGAGATCTGTCAATTTTATTATGAAAATATTTGCCTGCTAAATTTTTATTCTTGTCATCACTTGAAAAATCATCAACCAAAATTAATTTATCCCTTTCTAAACTATTTAATTTCTTCACTAAACACGAGCCAATAAAACCTGCTGCACCTGTAATAATTATCATATTACAAAAGTACATTAAAAAATTATACATTTGTCTTAATGGAGAAAGCTCAATTAAAGGCATTAAAAGCCAAACTAAAGACGGAAATAAGAGATACCAAAGAGAAGATAGAGGAGTACTCTAGTCTCTGCAAGCCAATTTCCCCAGAAAACTCAATTGGAAGAGTCAGTAGAATGGATGCGATTAACAATAAAAGCATAGTAGAGGCAGCTTTACGAATTGCAAAAGAAAAAATGCAACAATTAGAAACTATGCAAAATAAATTTAAAGACCCTGATTTTGGTATGTGCAATAAATGTAATAAAGCAATCCCATTTGGCAGACTCATGATACAGCCACAAAGTAAATTTTGTGTAATCTGCGCCCAATAATATCATGAAAGCCCTCATGTTTATAAAAAGATATATCAAATATTTACTTGTTGCAAAAAATAAACATAGCGCACAATCCCCATTCTTATATGAGTTTATCACAAAAGTATTAAATGGAAATTCTGATGATGAGAATTGTAAAATAATTGAGAGCCTAAGAAAAGAACTGTGTCAATTAAATCAGATTATAGAAATTACTGATTTTGGAGCTGGAAGCCATGTGAATAATGCCAAAAAAAGGAAAGTGAAAGATGTAGCCAAGAATTCTTCAAAGAATTCAAAATTTGGTAAATTGCTTTACAGAATAGTCCAATTTTACAAGCCTCAAAATATCTTAGAACTTGGGACATCATTAGGAATCAGTACACTATATTTAGCAAAAGCAGAAGAAGCATCAAAAGTACACACCTTTGAAGGATGCTTAGAAACAATAAAAATTGCTAAACAGAATTTTAATAAACTAGATGCGAAAAATATTACTATTACATCAGGCGATTTTCAAAATACTTTACAAAAAAAACTGAAGGAAATTACTAAAATTGATTTGGTTTTTATTGACGGTAATCATCAAGAAAAGCCTACAATTACATACTTTAAAGAATGTCTAAAATATGCAAATAACGATACTATTTTTATTTTTGATGACATTCATTGGTCTAAAGGAATGCAAAATTCCTGGGAGCAAATAAAATCAGACAAAAAAACTACTTTAACTGTTGATTTGTTTTATCTTGGCATTGTGTTTATAAAATCAGAACTAAGTAAAGAACATTATACAATACGATTCTAATTATGAAAATTTATACGAAAAAAGGAGACAAGGGAGATACGCAATTACTAGGAGGTAGCATTGTTAAAAAGAACCATGCTAGACTAGAATGCTATGGAACTATTGATGAATTAAATGCCTTTATTGGTAATATCTTTGATCAAAAGATTAGTAAATCCCAAAAAGAAACACTCCTTAAAATCCAAAATCAACTCTTTAATATGGGTTCTTGCATCGCATTTGACGGGTCAAATAAGAAAATGAAATTACCAAATATAACAGAAGAAAACATTAAAATGTTAGAAAGTGAAATTGACAACATGGATGCAGCATTACCTATTTTAAAGAATTTCATCCTTCCATCTGGGTTCCCTACAGTATCTAAATGTCATATTGCGCGTACAGTCTGCAGAAGAGCTGAACGCAATTTAGTTGCTCTAACACAAGAAACAAGAATCAACTCCTTACACATCAAGTATCTAAATAGATTGTCAGATTATTTATTCGTTTTAGCCCGCTTCATTCTAATGGAAAATAAGATACTTGCTATTGAGTGGGAAAAAAATTAACAAAATCATCTCCTATTCAATAAAAAATATACTTTTGCAAAAACTTAACTTGATATTAAAATGTATTGGACTTTAGAATTAGCATCAAAATTAGAAGACGCGCCTTGGCCGGCAACCAAAGATGAGTTAATTGATTTTGCAATACGTTCAGGAGCTCCCATGGAGGTGGTAGAGAACTTACGAGAACTAGTGGAAGAAGAGGTTGGGATGCAATGGGAGACTATTGAAGATATCTGGCCCGACTATCCCACAAAAGATGATTTCTTCTTCAATGAGGAAGAATATTAATACCAAGGTCGAATTCAGCCTCTTTTATTTTGTATACTATTGTAAAACACTACATTTACTTACTTAAAATTGAAACATAAATATGGCGGGTTTTTTAGATATCCTAAGTAAATTATTTGGCAACAAATATGATAAAGATGTTAAGCTAATAGCTCCTATTGTTAAAGAGATAAATAAACAATACGGACAATTATCCCCGTTAACAAATGATGAACTAAGAAACAAAACAATAGCTCTAAAAACCCAAATTAATGATTTTGTTGCAGAAGAAAGAGCTCAAATTAACAAATTAAAAGAAGAATCAAACTCAAAAGAGATTCCAGCCGAACAAAAAGAAGAGCTATACAAGAAAATAGATGCTCTTGAAAAAACTATTCTGGCAAAAATTGAAGAAACACTTAATACTATCTTACCAACTGCATTTGCAATTGTAAAGGAAACTGCAAGAAGATTTACTGAAAATGAAACCCTAGAAGTAACTGCATCAGAGAATGATAAAGAACTAGCCCCAACAAAAGATTTTATAATTATAAAAGGGGATAAGGCGGCCTATCATACAACTTGGGATGCGGCTGGCACTAAAATTAAATGGGATATGATTCACTATGATGTTCAGTTAATCGGAGGCATTGTATTACATCAAGGGAAAATTGCTGAAATGCAAACTGGGGAGGGGAAAACTCTTTCTGCTACACTTCCCATCTACTTAAACGCTCTCACGGGACTTGGAGTACATCTAGTAACTGTAAATGATTATCTTGCAAAAAGAGACGCACAATGGATGGGCCCTTTATTTCAATTTCATGGAATGAGTATTGATTGTATTGATAATCATCAACCAAATTCTGATGCAAGAAGAGAGGCTTACTTAGCTGACATCACCTACGGAACAAATAATGAATTTGGATTTGACTACCTTAGAGATAATATGGCCAAGCGTCCGGAAGATTTAGTTCAAAGGAAATTACATTATACTATTGTTGATGAGGTGGACTCCGTACTTATTGATGACGCTCGTACACCTCTTATAATTTCAGGCCCCACTCCCCAAGGGGATAAACATGAATATAATGAATATAAACATAAGGTTGATCAGTTAGCAAATGCTCAAAGAAAATTTGTTAATACTGTAATTTCTGATGCCAAAAAACTTTTAAAAGAAGGTGATGCCGAGAAAGGGGGGCTAAACCTTTTAAGAGCTTTTAGAGGATTGCCTAGGAATAAAGCACTTATTAAGTTCTTGTCAGAAGACGGAATAAGAACTCAATTACAGAAAACAGAAAACTTTTATATGCAAGACCAAAATAAAGAGATGCACAAAGTTGATGCCGAACTCTATTTTGTAATTGATGAGAAATCAAATTCCATTGAGCTGACGGAAAAAGGATTAGAGCTCATGACAAGTTCAACAGAAAATAAAGACTTCTTTGTATTACCTGATGTTGGAAATAGTATTGCTGAAATTGACAACTCTAAAAAAACAGATTCTCAAAAGGCACAAGCTAAAGATGAAATTCTAAGAGATTTTGCAATTAAGAGTGAGAGAGTACATACAATCAACCAATTACTTAAAGCATATACTCTTTTTGAGAAAGATGTAGAATACGTAGTAATGGAAAATAAAGTGAAAATTGTGGACGAGCAAACAGGTCGTATCATGGAAGGGAGAAGATATTCGGATGGACTACATCAGGCAATTGAAGCTAAAGAGAATGTGAAGATTGAAGCCGCAACACAAACTTATGCAACAGTTACCTTACAGAATTATTTCAGAATGTATGATAAAATATCTGGTATGACCGGTACAGCTGAAACTGAAGCAGGGGAATTCTGGGAGATATATAAATTGGATGTTGTTGCTATACCTACAAACAAACCAATTATTAGAGACGACAAAGATGATTTAGTTTATAAAACAAATCGCGAGAAATACAATGCTGTAATTGAAGATATTGCAACTCTCACTCAAGAAAAAAGACCGGTACTAGTAGGTACTACATCTGTAGAAATATCAGAATTACTGAGTACCATACTCAGAAGAAGAGGAATTAAACATAATGTATTAAACGCAAAAATGCACCAAAGAGAAGCTGACATTGTTTCAGAAGCTGGAAAAGCTAGCGCAGTTACTATTGCAACAAATATGGCGGGAAGAGGTACAGATATTAAATTATCCAAAGAGGTGAAAGATGCTGGAGGCTTGGCTATTATTGGGACTGAACGACATGATTCTAGAAGAGTTGATAGACAATTAAGAGGTCGAGCAGGGAGACAAGGAGATCCAGGTTCATCTCAATTTTATGTCTCTCTCGAAGATAAGTTAATGAGATTGTTTGGGTCAGAAAGAATAGCAAAACTAATGGATAGAATGGGCCTTGAAGAAGGAGAAGTAATTCAGCATTCTATGGTAAGCAGATCAATTGAAAGAGCTCAAAAGAAAGTGGAAGAAAATAATTTTGGGACAAGAAAAAGGCTGCTAGAGTATGATGATGTAATGAACCAACAAAGAGAAGTGATCTATAAAAAAAGAAGGCATGCTTTACATGGAGATAGAATTTCACTTGATGTATTAAACATGATTTACGACACATGTGAGGGCATAGTTGATGAGCTTCACCAGGAAAAAAATTATGATGCTTTCAAACTTAATTTAATAAGAGTACTAGCAACTGAAAGTCCAATATCTGAAGATGAATTTAAGGATCTATCTACTGATTTAATCACTCAAGAGGTGTTTAATAATTGCTACAAATCATATCAAAATAAATCTGAAACAATTGCTAATCAAGCATTTCCTGTCATTAAAGATATTTATAAGAATCAGTCAGCTAATTACGAAAATATAGTTATTCCTTTTACTGACGGATTAAAAACACTGCAAGTTGTAACTAACCTAAAAGAAGCACATGATTCAGAAGGTAAGAACATACCAGAGTCAATTGAGAAGAGTGTTACACTAGCAATTATAGATGACACCTGGAAAGAACATTTAAGAGAGATGGATGATCTGAAACAATCAGTACAAAATGCAGTATATGAGCAGAAAGACCCTCTATTAATTTATAAGTTTGAATCCTTTAACTTATTTAAATCTCTTATCGAAAACGTAAGTAAAGATATTGTTTGTTTCTTACTTAAGTCTGGCTTGCCATCTCAAGCAAATGCCATGCAAGAAGATAATACAAAAAGACAGAATGCAAACCTCCAAATGAGCAGACCGGAAGGAACAACTTCTATGCAAAACACAAATAATCCTCAAGAAAAAACTACGCAAAAACCACAACCAGTAAGAGCTGAGCAAAAAGTAAATAGAAATGCTCCTTGTCCCTGCGGAAGTGGCAAGAAATACAAAAAATGCCACGGAAGATAGAAAAGAGAAATAGAGAAAGCCAATTCAAATATCTATTCTGTCTAATTGTACTAATAAATATACAATCCTGTAAAACCTACAAAATTACTAGTGCAAATAAAAATACCCCAATAAAAGATTTTGATATAGAATTAGTAGGAGATGCTCCTGAATATGCTAAAATAGAATATTGGGCAGAACATACTGACAAAGAAAATCATTACGCAATTCTACCAAAGAATTACACAGATACCTTATATAATTACGACCCTAAAATAGATGTTTTTTTTGTTCATCCAACTATCTATCTCAAAGGAGATAGATGGAATGCAGATATTAACGATAAAGAACTCAATGAAAAAATTGGGAAGTCTGCTATCAAATATCAAGCAAGTGTATTTTTAGGAATTGCAAATATCTATGCTCCGCATTATAGACAAATGCATATTCATGGTTACTCAGATCTGAAAAATGGATATAAAGCTTATGACATTGCTTATTTTGATGTAAAAAATGCATTTCTTTATTATTGGAAAAATCACAACAACTCAAAGAAATTTATTCTAGCTGGACATAGTCAAGGAACCAATCATTCTGAGAGGCTATTAAACGAAGTTATTCTTAGAAATGACACTATGAAAAATCAACTTCTTATAAGCTATCTTCCAGGCATGCCAATAAAAAAAATCTATGATGAGTTCCCTCCTTGTAATTCCTCAGAAGAATTAAATTGTTTTGTCTCATGGCGTACACTAGCAGAGGGATACTACCCAAGTGACTGGAGTATTAATGATAGTATATCCTGCGTAAACCCTATTAGCTGGGCAACAGATTCTATTATCTCTAAAAAGAAGAATCATTTAGGTATTCTATTTAAAAATCATAAACTACAATATCCTAAATCAATAGCTGCCTACAATTATAATAATGTAGTCTGGATAAAACCCATCAAAATCCCTTTTGCTAGTTTTTACAGAATGAAAAACTACCATACCGCAGATTATAATTTATTCTGGCTAAATATTAGAAATAATCTAAGATACAGATTACAAAAAAATGGATACAGATAATAAAACAAGATGTAAGTGGTGTCTAAAAGATCCGCTTTATATAAAATATCACGATGAAGAATGGGGGGTCCCTATATATAATGATGAGAAAATATTTGAAATATTGTTATTAGAAACCTTCCAAGCAGGCTTAAGCTGGATTACTATTTTAAGGAAAAGAGAAAATTTCCGAAAAGCATTTGACAATTTTAACTACAAAATAATATCTAACTATTCGAATAAAAAATTAAAAGAGCTACAATTAGATCCTGGTATAGTCCGTAACAAATTAAAAATAAATGCAGCTAAAACCAATGCTATTTCTTTTCTAAACGTGCAAAAAGAATTTGAAACTTTCAGTAATTATATTTGGGGATTTACAAATAGGAAACAAATTAAAAATAACTTTAACGCACATAACAAACTCCCAGAAAAAACTAAATTATCGGATAAAATAAGTAATGACTTAAAGAAAAGAGGCTTTAAATTTGTAGGCTCTACTATTATTTATGCGCAGATGCAAGCAATGGGAATTGTAAATGATCATACCTTAGATTGCTTTAGACATAAAGAAATCTTTATTTCAAATATCTAAAATCATGATTGTTTTTAATCTTCTTTAATGACTCATAAATTAATCGGATTACATTCTCCACGTCTACCTTTGCAACACTTTCTACAGTAGTATGCATATACCTTAAGGGCAGTGAAATTAAAGAAGATGCGACTCCTCCAGTTGCATAAGCAAAAGCATCAGTATCTGTCCCTGTTGCTCTTGAAGCTGCGGCTCTTTGAAAAGGAATCTTATTCTTTGAAGCAGATTTAATAATAAGTTCTAACAAATTATTTTGTACAGCAGGACCGTAAGTCAAAACAGGGCCATCTCCACATCTTGTATCTCCTTGCTTAATTTTATCAAGCATAGGAGTTCCAGTATCATGACACACATCGGTCACAATTGCTACGTCTGGCTTTATGTTCTCAACAATCATCTGGGCCCCTCTCAGTCCAACTTCTTCTTGTACTGAATTAGTAATATATAATCCAAAAGGTAATTTTACCTTATTCTCATACAGCAAACGAGCTACCTCAGCAATCATAAACCCTCCAATACGATTATCTAAAGCTCTTCCAACGTAATACTTATTGTTAAGCACCATAAATTCATCCTCATAAGTAACTACACATCCCACATAAATTCCTAGTTTCTCAACTTCTTCTTTATCCTTAGCTCCACAATCTAAAAAGATATTGTCCACTTTTGGAGACTTTTCATCAGCTGCAGTTCTTGTATGAATAGCTGGCCAGCCAAAAACCGCCTTTACCATGCCCTTTTTAGTATGAATGTTTACTCTCTTTGATGGAGCAATTTGATGATCAGATCCTCCATTTCTTCTAAGATAAATAAATCCATCTTTTGTAATATAGTGAACAAACCATGATATTTCATCCGCATGAGCTTCAATCACAACTTTATATTTTGCTTTAGGATTTATTACCCCAACTACTGTTCCGTATGTATCAACAAAATGCTCATCAATATATGGTTTTATATAGCCTAACCACATCTTTTGACCTTCACTTTCGAATCCTGTTGGCGATGAATTATTTAAATAGTCTTTTAGGAATTCTTCTGATTTTTTTGTTATATTTTTTTTCTTAGACATAATATGTTATTTTTTGTATTCTTTAAGCCCTCTATTTAACCAATCTGTAAATAGCTCAACTGTGCCATAATCTTGATAATTTGCAGGTTCTACCAATTGTTCTTCATTATGATTTAGAAAAACATAATACGGTTGAGAATTTGTTCCATAATTATTCGCTTGTAGAACCATCCACTTATCTCCTGTTGTTTTCACCTTCTTTTTTTTGCCAGCAAGTGTAGTTTCGTATTGTTCATGTTTTGGCAGATCCATTCTTTCATCAACATATAATGAAATTAATACTACATCATTAGAAAGCATGTTTTTAACATTTTCGTCAGACCATACTTGTTCTTCCATTTTCCTGCAATTAACACAAGCCCAACCTGTAAAATCAATAACTACTGGTTTATTTGCCTCTTTAGCATAAGCAATCCCTTCTTTATAATCATGAAAAACCATTATTCCTTGAGGCCCTAAATGCTGACCAGTTTTTATATAATCATCCAAAATCAAACTACCCCCTTGAGAATTCCCTACACCATAAGGAGATTCGCTATAATGCATTGGAGGTGGAAATGCATTAATAATCTTTAATGGAGCTCCCCATAAGCCAGGGATCATATACACTGTTAATGTCCCAGTTAAAATAGCTACAGATAACCTGCTGACTGAAATATATTTTAAATCTGAATCATGAGCAAATCTTAGAAAGCCTAACAAATACATAGTTAATAATCCAAAAATAACAATCCATATTGCTATAAATAGTTCCCGTTCCAGCCAATGAGTTTGTAATACTAAATCGGCATTTGACAAAAATTTAAATGCTAGTGCTATTTCTAAGAATCCTAATGTTACTTTGACTGAATTTAACCATCCTCCAGATTGTGGCAAAGAGTTTAGCCATCCAGGGAAAGCTGCAAATAAAGTAAATGGCAATGCTATTGCTAATGAGAAACCAAGCATGCCAATAATAGGACCCATATAGCCACCAGTAGCAGCTTCGACTAATAAAGTCCCTACAATAGGTCCTGTACATGAAAAAGAAACTAAGGCCAAAGTAAATGCCATAAAAAAGATCCCTATTAATCCTCCTTTTCCTTCTGCTTCTATACTTTTATTAGTCCAAGATGCTGGCAATTGAATATCAAATGCACCTAAGAACGAAGCTCCAAAAATGATCAACAATAGAAAAAAACCGATATTAAAATACACATTGGTAGCCATATTATTAAGCGCATCAGCTCCAAAAATTGATGACACCCCTACACCTAAAGCAACATATATTACAATAATAGAAATTCCGTAAATAATTGCATTTGCGATTCCCTTTGCTTTTGTTTTACTTTTTTTAGTGAAAAATGAAACTGTCAGAGGAATCATTGGGAATACACAAGGTGTTATTAGCGCAGCAAAACCACTCATAAAAGCAATAAAAAACAACCACCACATACTTCCTCTTTCTCCATTCTCTACGCCTTCTATATCAAATGAAAAAGGAGTTAATGGCGGGAATACACATTGAGATTCATCACAAGACATAAAACTAATCTCGCCACTTATTTTGAAATCATCAGCAGATTCGACTCTTATTCTTTTACGGAAAACAACTTCATCTTCAAAATATGGTAAAATAAGATTGTCGAACATAGCATCAGCTTTCCTAATAGGTTCTGGCTCAAACATTTCACTAATCAGCTCATAATTTTCTGTTTTTAAAAAAATAAACTCCGTAGGATATGCATCAACACCGGCGGGTAAATGCTGAGAATACAAATGCCAATTTTCCTCAATATGAGCTTTAAATTGAAGCTCTATCTCGTTCTCTGATATCTTTTCTTTAGAAAAAACCCACTGAACCGGATCATACATTTGAGCTGATGCAAATAGGCTAATGAATATAAATGATATAGCTAATAATCGTTTCATTTTTTTAATTTTTATTCTTTATAGTTTTTATATATAAATATGAAAAACGACAAATAATTAATCTTAGTACAAATATTACTTTAATTTATTGTTTATAACTTCACTTAACTCCTCTGCTCTCTGGCTCCCTATCAGATAAATTAACCCATCTCTATCTGTAAGCTCAACAGCATCATTGCCGCCAGTGTAAAATCGTATTGTCCCTTTAAAGTGTAAATTATAGACTGCACGATTAATTATATATTTACTATAATGAACTTTTTTAGCAGAGACTAGACTTGATATATCAATCTTTATTTTTCTTGCTGTCCATAACCCATCAAAAATTATACTGCCATTAAATACCTTTGTCTCAAAATGGAGCACAAATAATAGTAATATAGAAAATATAATAATCACAATCCCAATAACAAAATATAATTCTCCTGATTTATCATGATTCACGCGCCAATAATAAGCAATGAAACAAAAAATAGCCAAAGCTAATCTTCTAGTTAAAGCCATTTTATTTAATCCTAAATATTGTTTCTCTATAAAATCAAATTCTGACATCTTAGGTCATTATAAAAGTTCTGCAATGTACACTTTTTTTGTATTAGTATCAATCTTATATCTATCGTCAATTCTGTCTCCAACAATCCAAACAATAGCATCATCCGAACATAATATCCATTGCTGTTGTTTATCTAAAAGAGAGTATTTTTCGTCTATAAAGAAATTACTTAATTTTTTGAAATTACGCATCCCTAATGGCCTAAATTTATCACCATACTTCCACTTTCTTAATCTTAAAGGGAAAGATAGTTTTTCAAAGTCTAATATTGCAATATTTGGGTTGTTATCTAATGAAAAATTATCAGAGATAATAAACTCCATATTTAAAGGATGTGTAATCTCAGTTTCTCCCTCAAGAATTTCCACATCATCATGCTCATTCTCTAACATCGAAATAATAATTTCTTCTCTATCTATAATTAACTGAAAAGTATCAGAAAAAAATTGTTTTCCACTCTGAGAGCATATTGCTTTTATAATTTGATCAACCTTATGGAATCCAAAAGGTTTTAAAATCTCAAATAAAAAGATTTCTGGAATTTCTAACTTCATTAACTCAGAAATATTAATCTTATAAATGCCATCTTTTTCTATAAGAACTCGATGTCTTATCACATCTACTTGTTGTTGAAACACCTTACTTACCCCATTTAAAACAGATATTTCATCTATTATTGTCTGTTTTATATTAGGATTCATCTCCTCGAGCAAGGGGATCAACTGATGTCTAATTTGATTTCTTAGGTATTTGATCTCTGAATTACTACTATCTGTACGATATCTTATTTTATGCTCGATTAAATAACATTCTATTTCTTTCCTGCTTATCTCAAGCAAAGGACGAATAACACTTTTATTCTTAGATCTTATTCCGCATAATCCATTAACACCCGTGCCTCTAACTAAATTAATAAAGAAAGTTTCTATATTGTCATCTTTATGATGTGCAGTAATAACAAAGTCAAGATTTCTATATTCCAACAATTCTTCAAACCATTTGTATCTTAAATTACGAGCTGCCATTTGAATCGACATATTTTGCTTTTTAGCATATACTTTAGTTGCAAAAGATTTAATGTGATACTTAATGCCAAATTTCTCGCCTAAATCCTTAACAAAACGCTCATCTTCATCAGATTCATTGCCTCTTAAATTAAAATTACAATGTGCCAACTCAATGGTATATCCTAATTTTTGAAGAATAAAAAACAAAAACACGCTATCAGCCCCTCCACTAATAGCTAAAAGCAAATAATTATCTTTTGAAAAAAGATTTTTATTATTAATATAGTTTTGAATTTTATTAATCATCGATTTGAAAATTTAAGACATCAAAAAGTGGTTTAGCCTTAATTAGACATTCCTCATATTCCTCCATAGGTTCTGAGTTAATAGTAATTGCACCACCAACCCCAATAGACAAATAATTATTCGCCAAATTATATAAAATTGTTCTAATAACAACATTAAAATCAAAATCAGCTTGTGGTGTAATATAGCCAACTGCTCCTGAAAAAGCCCCTCGTTTAAAATCTTCAAAACACTCAATTAATTCCATTGATCTAAGCTTAGGGGCTCCTGTCATTGATCCCATAGGGAATGACGATTTTAAAACGTCCGTAAAACTAATATTTCTATCTATCTCAGAACTAATAGATGTTATCATTTGGTGAATTTTTTTAAAAGTATACACCTTGCACAACTCGTCAACTTTTACAGTATCTTTTTTTGCAGTAATTGACAAATCATTCCTAACTAAGTCTGCAATCATCACATTTTCAGAAATATCTTTCTGAGATGTCCTTAATTCATCTATTAAATTATCATCTGTCAACTTTGAATCACCTCTCTTTCGAGTTCCTTTTATAGGTTGTGATAAAATATTAGTCTTTGTTTTTCTTAAGAACCTCTCTGGACTTGCAGACAAAATATATTTATCCTTTAATTTTAAAAAAGATGCAAAAGGAGTCTGCATTCTTGTATTCAATTCTGCAAAAATAGACTCAGCCACAACTTTAGCGCCAGTTGCGTAAAACTCTTGACAATAATTCATCTCGTAAATATCTCCGCTTTGTATGTGATGTTTTATCCTATTAATCTTTTTCAAATAAGATGTCTTATCATCTCTTCTTCTAAGACTAACCTTGTGCGGACAACTGGACAAGTCTGAAAAGTTAAATGCTCTAACAAATTCATCACAATCATTTTTTGAATAATATGTTTGTATTTCTAGAGTTTCTTCACTTAATAACAATACATACTCAGGAACAAAAAAAGATAAATTATCAGTATTAAAATTATCTATATTGTTGGATGACAACTCTTCAATTTCATTCTTAAGATCATAAGACAAATAACCAAATAACCAATCTTCTCTTTGAGAATGAAAATTATTTAACTGCTCAAAAGAATCATCATTAGTAATAAGAAGATCTCGCTTATCAACTCCGGCAATGATATCATAGTTAATATAATCTTTTGGTAAATTTGAATCTTTTTTATCAAGATTAGAAACCAATACACTAATATAATCCATATTATTAGATATATTAAGTAAAGCTTTGAGTAGTCCCAACTTATTAAAACCATAATATCTAAATGAATTTCTCACTTTGCAATAATACTAAAAGACAACTCAAAATATTTTATATTTTTGAACTATGAAAAAAATACTAATAATCTTATTTTTAATCCCACTATTAGCGTTTACACAAAGTGACACTACATTTAACTCTAAAGGCTCCATAATAAGTATAGATGAGGAAGGGATTACTAATTTACTACATAAATACAAAACAATCTTAAGAGATAAAGGGGGAGTTGATGGATGGAGATTACAAATAAAGTTCACCTCCAAACGTGAAGACATCCTTCCTTATCAAGTCAAATTTACTAATCTATA
>CEWO01376943.1_pt1 | contig 13690 bp, 10 predicted proteins | sample 361561 | NCBI WGS metagenome assembly CEWO01 (sample SAMEA2623627, study PRJEB7988) | marine metagenome | isolation source: saline water (ENVO:00002010), including
TTATTTTTTCAAAATAATTTTGATAATATAAAAAAAGAATTCAGTGACTTTAAAAAAGATAGAAAACTTTTCCAAATATACAACGATATAGATTTTCCAATGCTAGATATATTGTCTTCAATGGAAAAAGACGGTATATCTGTTTCATTACCTAAAATGAAAAAACTATCAAAACAATTATCTAAAGAATTAGAATCTTTAAGCAATAAATGTTATGAGATTACAAATCAAGAATTTAACTTAAATTCTCCAAAACAACTTTCTGAAATATTTTATAATGAAATGAATTTTCCAGTTCTTAAAAAAACACCCAAAGGAGCGCCGTCTACAGATGCTTCAGTTTTAGAGGAATTATCAAAAGAACATGACTTACCAAAATATATTTTAAAATATAGAGAATTAGAAAAAATAAGATCAACATATGTTGATGGTTTAATTCCGGAAGTAACTAAACATAATAAAATCCACACTCACTTCAATTTATTTGGAACAGCAACAGGAAGATTGTCATCAGAAAAACCAAACTTACAAAATATTCCTAACAAGACAGAATTGGGTCAAAAAATAAGAGATTTCTTTATAAGTAAACCTAATTTTTCATTCATTATTGCTGATTATTCTCAAATAGAGTTGAGGGTTCTTGCTCATTTGAGTCAAGATTCTACAATGATTGAAATATTGAAAAATAAAAAATCAGATATACATTCTGAAACTGCTTCTCGAATATTTAATGTACCAATAGGAGATGTTACTTCAGACATGAGAAGAAAAGCAAAAGAAGTAAATTTTGGCTTAATTTACGGAATGGAAGCTTTTGGACTTTCGAAAAGTTTAGATATAGAACAAAAAGAAGCTTCACAATTAATTGAATCTTATTTTTCTCAATTTCCTGAGATTAAAGGGTTTTTAGATAATATAGTCTTAAAAGCAACAAAAGACTCATTTACAGAAACTCTAATTGGTAGAAAAAGATATATTCGTGAACTAAATTCATCAAATTTTCAAGTTAAAGCTGCAGGAAAAAGAATTGCTATGAATGCACCAATTCAGGGTACTGCTGCAGATATCATGAAAATTGCGATGATCAAAGTTTTGCATAAAATAAAAGAATTAGACCAAACACAATTACTTTTACAAATACATGACGAAATCATTATTGAAACCAAGAATTCATTAAGTTCCAAAGTAGAAAAAACTATTATTTCTGAGATGGAAAAAGCTATGAAATTAGACGTTCCTTTATTTGTAAATACTAAAGTTTCTGGATCACTTGCAAATTTTAATAATTAGTTTGTAAAAAACTCAGATATGTTATTCTTATTGACGCAACACTATGATTGGAAAAAACTTAAATAATGGTAAATAATAGCGATGAGGCGTCAGTGCCCTCCAACGTAGTCTCTCTTCCAGATGATATAAAACCTGAGGATTTTCCAGAGCTTCTAGAGCAAACTTTAGTATCTTTCAACGATGGTGATGTTATTGAAGGTACGATTGTAAGAGTTGACAGAAATGAAGTTATGGTTGATGTTGGTTATAAGTCAGAAGGCGTTATTCCATCAAGAGAACTTTCTGTTAGAAAAGGTGTCAATCCCAAAGAAATAGTAAATGAAGGCGACAAAATCCAAGCTTTAGTTTTAGACAAAGAAGATGATGAAGGAAGACTCATTCTTTCCGTCAAAAGAGCAGTCTATGAAAAAGCGTGGGGTGACATTCAAGAAATATCAGATAATAAGAAATCTATAAAAGGTACAGTAATTGAATCAGTCAAAGGCGGTCTCATCGTAGATATTGGTGTAAGAGGTTTTTTGCCAGCTTCATTGATTGACGTTAGAAGAGTTAAAGAGCTTTCTTCATATATCGGTGAAGAAATAGAAGCAAAAATTTTAGAACTTGACAGACAAAGAAACAATATTGTTTTATCCAGAAAAGCTCACCTAGAAGAAGAAATGTCAGAAGAAAGACAAGGGTTTTTAGATGATCTTCAGGTTGGTGACATTAAAGAAGGTAAAATTTCATCAATCGTAAGCTTCGGCGCTTTTGTTGATATTGGTGGTATGGACGGTTTAGTTCACGTTTCAGAATTGTCTTGGAGGCATGTCGAAAACCCAAATGAGATTGTTAAAGTTGGAGACTCTGTCACAATAAAAGTTTTAGAGATTGATAATGATAAAGAAAGAATATCTTTATCAATAAAGCAAGTTAAAGAAGATCCTTGGCTAGATTTTGAATTACATTACAAAGAAGGTGATGTAGTAGAAGGTGAAGTTACTAAAGTAGTACCTTTTGGCGCATTTGTAACTATTGGAAAAGGTGTTGAAGGATTAGTTCACGTATCTGAAATTTCAAGTGAAAAAGTTGACTCCCCAGAACTTGCTCTAGCACTTGGTCAAAAAGTTCAAATAAAAATTACCGAATTAGATATTGAAAAGAGGAGAGTAAATTTATCAATTAAGCAGGCAGATCCAAACTGGAAAGAAGTAGAATCAGATAAAAATACTCCAAAAACACATTCAAGCGCAACCGAAGAACCAGCACCTAAGAGACAAACAGTTGAAGGCGTTGACGAATCTTTAGAAAATATCCTTCAAGAACTTAAAGAAAGAGGAATAGGAAACTCTTAATTTTATTTTTTTTTATGCTTAATCTTTAAGTATGGCAAAAAAAGTAATAATCGTTACTGGTCCAATTGGCAGTGGAAAAAGTACCGCTATAGAACACATAAGTAACAAAGGTTATCCTACCTTAGACCTTGATAAAATTTCGAATGAAATAATCAACTCAAAAGAGTCAATAAAATTTTTAGATAATAATTTTCCTGGTGTTATTAAAAACAAAAAATTAGACAAGGCGTCCCTTGCAGATATTGTTTTTAGTGACAATGAAAAATTAAAAATATTAGAAGATTACCTTCATCCAAAAATTCTAATTGAATTCCAACAACAAGCTTCAAAAGTTGATGGGACATTATTTGTTGAAGTATCAGCTCCAAAAAATATACACAAAGATTTTGAATGTTTGGTAATTAGCACTCCTGAATCAGTAAGAATAGAAAGATTACTAGAAAGAGGAATGAAATTAAACGATATTAAGAATAGAATTCACACACAAAAAAATGAAGATTGGTGGAATAGTTTAGGTCATGTTATTTCAAACAATTCACATTCCTCTTTAGAACAAGAAATTGACAAATTTATAAATGAAAAAATTTGAAGTAATTTCTGAATTTTCTCCTAAAGGTGATCAGCCTAATGCAATAAAAAAACTTAAAAATGGAATTTCTAGTGGAAAAACTTTTCAGACCTTAAAAGGTATTACAGGTTCAGGTAAGTCAGCAACAATTGCTTGGTTGATTGAACAGACCCAACTTCCATCACTAGTGCTAGCACCTAACAAAGCACTTGCTGCTCAATTAGCAAATGAGTTTAAACAATTTTTTCCGAATAATAGAGTTGAGTATTTTGTTTCTTACTATGACTATTACCAACCTGAAGCCTATGTGCCACGCTCAGATACTTTTATTGAGAAAGACGCAACTATTAATGAAGAGATCGATAGATTAAGACATTCAGCAACTAGTGCACTTTTGTTACGTGATGATGTAATTGTTGTCTCATCTGTTTCATGTATTTATGGACTAGGTTCCCCGATTGAATATAAAAATAAGCTAATACCAATAATAAAGGGTGAGGATTTTGATATTGAAGAATTATTAATCAAATTAGTTAAACAACAATATATTAGAAATGATCTAGTAGTCGACAGAGGAAATTTCAGGCTAAAAGGTGATACGTTAGATATATTTCCAGTTTACGAAGAGACTATATTTAGAATCGAATTTTTTGGTGATGAAATTGAAAACATATCAAGAATTGACCCAATAACTGGTGAAATAATTGAAAAACTCACCGAACTAGCAATTTTACCCGCATCTCATTATGTAATTTCTGATGAGTCTAGAAAAAATGCATTGAAAGAAATTGAGAATGATATGGTGACTCAAGTTGCAAAGTTTAAATCTGAAAATAAACTATTGGAGGCTCAAAGGATAGAGCAAAGAACAAAATACGATCTTGAAATGCTCACTGAACTCGGAGTTTGTTCTGGAATTGAAAATTATTCAAGATATTTCGATGGAAGAAATCCAGGTGAACCACCTTTTACTTTACTTGATTTTTTCCCTGATGATTTTTTAATGGTTGTTGATGAAAGCCATATAGCAATACCACAAATTCGTGGGCAGTACGAAGGTGATAAATCAAGAAAATCTACTTTAGTTGATTACGGTTTTAGGTTGCCTTCTGCTCTTGACAATAGACCACTTAAATTTGATGAATGGAAAGATAGAGTAAATAAAGCAGTACTGGTTTCTGCGACACCAGGAAAATGGGAAAATGAAAATTCTGAAAATTTCATTGAGCAAGTAATAAGACCAACTGGCTTATTAGATCCTAAAGTAAAAATTAAATCTACAAACAATCAGATACAAGACCTTTTAGAAGAGATAAATTCTGTAATTGAAAATGGCAACAGAGTTCTTGTTACAACATTGACAAAAAAAATGAGTGAAGCCTTAAGTGATTATTTAATTAATGCTGGCGTTAAAACAAGGTATCTTCATTCGGATATAGACACCTTGGAAAGAATAGAAATACTTAGAGATTTGAGAAAAGGAGATTTTGACGTATTAGTCGGTATTAATTTATTAAGGGAGGGCCTGGACTTACCAGAAGTCCAATTAGTTGCAATACTTGATGCAGATAAAGAAGGTTTTTTGAGATCCGAAACTAGCTTAATTCAAACTATTGGAAGAGCTGCTAGGAATGAAGATGGTTATGTAATAATGTATGCCGATAAAATTACTGATTCAATGAGCAATGCAATCGGAGAAACAGAAAGAAGAAGAAACCTGCAAAAAAATCATAATATCAAAAACAATATTACCCCTAAGACCATACAAAAAGAAATAACTGACATTTTGGAAATAGTTGAAAAAAATAGAGGGAAGACAGATAAGCGTTTAAACAGATCCTCTATGAATATAACAGATGCTTCAAAAAGTGATTTAATAAAATTGTCAAAAACTATTGAAAAAGAAATGAAATCTGCTGCTGATTTCTTAGAGTTTGAACTTGCTGCTAGATTAAGAGACGAATTAAAAGAATTAAAAAAAGAAATTCAAGAGTTATCAGAATGAAAGAAGATATTTTAAAAGTAAGAGGTGCTCGAGAACACAATTTAAAAAATATTTCGGTAGACATTCCAAAAAATAAACTCGTTGTAATTACTGGATTGTCTGGTTCAGGAAAATCTTCGTTGGCGTTTGATACTATTTATGCAGAGGGTCAAAGACGTTATGTTGAGAGTTTATCTGCATATGCAAGACAATTTTTGGGCCAAATGGAAAAACCAAATGTTGAAAGTATCGATGGCCTTTCGCCAGCAATTGCTATAGATCAAAAAACTTCTTCTAGAAGCCCCAGATCTACTGTGGGAACGGTTACTGAGGTTCATGACTATTTAAGATTGTTGTGGGCCCGAATTGGAGTGAGTTATTGTCCTCAATGTAATAATAAAATTGAAAAACAATCTGTAAATTTTATAGTGAATCAAATTATGGAGTTTGGAGAAGACTCTAGTATTGATATTCTTGCACCAGTTGTTAAATCAAGAAAAGGAGAATTTGAAACACTATTTAAAGATTTACAATCACAAGGATTTTCAAGAGTCCTAGTCGATGGTGAGATAATAAGATTAGATGAGGCTAAAAGACTTGATAGGTACTTCAATCATGATATTTCGGTAATTATAGATAGAATTAAATTAAAAAAAACACCTGGTAGAAGGTTGCCTCAATCAGTCGAAACAGCACTAGATTTAACTTCTGGTTTAGTTGATATAAGTTTTGAAAATAAGATTTATTCATTTAGTCAAAATTTAGGATGTATTAAATGTGGATTATCTTTTGATAAACTTGAACCAAGAGATTTTTCATTCAATTCACCTTTTGGAGCATGCGAATCATGTAATGGCCTCGGTGTTAGTTATGAAATAGATGAGCAATTATTAATTAAAAATACCGATTTATCAATAAATGAAAATGTATTCCCAGACATGTCTACTAGAAAATATTTTAGAGCTCAAATCCATGGTGTCTGTGAACATTTTGAAATCCCAACTGACCAACCTTACAAGAATTTGACTAGGAAACAAAAAGACATACTTCTTCATGGTTCAAATGGAGTGAGTACTGTTATACGATATATAAATAGATTCGGAAACTCAAGAGTTTGGCATAAGCCATACAGAGGTATTATTCCTACATTCAAAAAAAATTACGAAGAAACAAATTCTGAAGCAGCCAGAGATTACTATAAACAATTTATGAGAGAGCTTCACTGTTCTATTTGTGATGGTGAAAGACTAAATCCGAGATCTCGATTGGTAAAAGTTAAGAACTATACATTAGGACAATTAAACAATTTGTCTATTTCTGAATCAGTTAAAGTTTTTAAAACCCTTAAATTAACTGGTAATGATAAAGAAATTGCAGAGCCAATTTTAAGAGAAATAAGTGAAAGGTTGACTTTTCTTAATGAAGTCGGTTTGAGTTATTTACAACTAAGCAGAGGAGCAGCTACTTTATCAGGAGGTGAAGCACAAAGAATTAGACTTGCAACACAAATTGGGTCAGGTCTTACAGGTGTTCTATATGTATTAGATGAGCCTTCTATAGGATTACACCAATCTGATAATAAAAAATTAATTGAGACTTTACTTAGGTTAAGAGATTTAGGCAATACCGTCTTAGTTGTGGAGCATGATGAAGAAACAATGAAATCATCTGACCACCTTATTGACATAGGATGGGGGGCAGGTGAACAAGGTGGCGAAATAGTAGCTGAAGGTAACTGGAAAAAGGTATCTGGAAATTTAAAATCAGTCACTGGACAGTACTTGTCTGGAAAACAAAAGGTTCCTTATCCAAGTGTAAGAAGAAAAAGTAATGGTGCAAAAATAACTGTTAGGGGAGCCAAAGAAAATAATTTAAAAGACATAACTGTCGATTTCCCCTTGGGTCAATTTATTTCTATAACTGGCGTTTCTGGAAGTGGTAAATCAACTTTAATAACTGATATTTTATCAAAATCAATCCAAAATGAGTTTTCAAAAAATCTTATTATTCCTGGTCTTCATAAAAGTATTTCTGGTTTAGAAAATATTGACAAATTAATTGAGATTGATCAGTCACCTATAGGAAGAACACCTAGGTCTAATCCTGCAACATATTCAAACGTTTTTGACCAAATCAGAAATTTATATTCATTAACAGAAGAATCAAAAATTCGAGGTTACAAACCAGGAAGATTTTCGTTCAATGTTCCAGGTGGAAGATGTGAATATTGTAAGGGTGATGGAAATATTAAAGTTGAAATGTATTTTTTACCAGATATATACGTAATTTGTGAAGATTGTGAGGGTACTAGATACAACTCTGAAACACTATCTATTAGATGGAAGGGATACAGCATTTCTGACATTCTAGATTCAACAGTGGAGAGTGCTTTAAATATTTTTGAAAATCAACCTTCAATTCATCGGATTATTAAAACATTAGATGATGTAGGGCTCTCATATATAAAGCTTGGTCAACCAGCCACCACACTTTCAGGAGGAGAAGCTCAGAGAGTAAAACTAGCTAAGGAGCTAAGTAAAAGATCAACAGGCAAAACTGTTTACATTTTAGACGAACCAACTACAGGACTTCATTTTGCAGATGTTCAAAAGTTGTTAGAAGTTTTACATTTGTTAGTGGATAAAGGAAATACAGTAATAGTTATAGAACACAATCTAGATGTAATAAAAAATTCAGACTGGGTTATTGATCTTGGACCTGAAGGTGGTGAAAAAGGGGGAAGAATAGTTGCTGAAGGTACACCTGAAAACATATCAAATATTAAAAGCTCTTTAACCGGAAAGCATTTAAAGGAAATTCTAAATGGATAAGTTAGATACTAAAGAAATTCCTGAAAAGCCCGGAATCTATATTTTTAAGGATAAGTTTGAAGAACCGCTTTATGTTGGAAAAGCTAAAAATTTACGAAAAAGAGTACCTTCATATTTCGGGCAAAACACATCATGGAAAGTAAAAAGATTAATTAATGAAGCTTTCTCAATATCGTTTGTAGTTTCTCAAAATGAAGCGAATGCATTATTAGCTGAATACTCATTTATTCAAGAATTCAAACCAAAATACAATATTCAATTTAAAGATGACAAATCTTATCCTTATATCACAATCACTAGTGATGAATGGCCAAGAGTTTTAGTTTCAAGGAATATAAATAATAAAAATATTAATTTTGGACCATTTCCATTTATTGGAGCTGCAAAGAGATCATTAGATCATCTAATCAATATATTCCCGGTCAGGACATGTAATGATACTACGTTCAAAAATCATCAAAAGATGGGAAAGCCATGTCTTTTGTATGAAATTGAAAAATGTTCTGGTCCTTGTGTAAGTAAAGTTACCAAAACTGAATATGATGTAATGCTAAATAATTTAAAAGAATTTTATAAAGGAAATTCTGACCATTATATAAACGATAAAACACTTGAGATGAAAAGCCTTTCAGACTCTCAAAAATATGAAGAAGCTCAAAAAATTAAAAATATTATAAAGCACTTAGAGAACGCAAGAATTAATCAAACACTTATGACATCTAATGAAAAAAATGTTGATGTAATAGGTATAGATATTGGTAAATATGATGTAGTAATAACTTGCTTACTAATTAGAAATGGAAGAATTACAGGAGAAGTGAAAAGGTCATTCGAACCAATTAATGTTGACGAAGTAGAAAATTATTTACCACAAATTATTATTAATTTGTTTGAAGAAAATAGCCCATCAAATGAAATATTGATCAGTCATGAATTTCCACTTAAAGAAACAATTCAAAAACAATTATCAGATAGGTGGAATAAAAATATTAAATTGTTAAATCCTAAAAGAGGCTGGAAAAAAGATTTATTAGAGACTGCATTAGGTGACGCAAAAGAACTTAGAAGAGTTTCAGATTTAAAAAGAAGAACAGATTTAGAATTTAGAGCACTATCTTTGGAGCAACTAAAAAATAAATTAAACCTAAAAAACATACCTTACAGAATTGAAGCATATGATATTTCCAATCTAGGTGATAAATACAGAGTTGGTTCTATGGTTGTCATGGAAGATGGATTAACAAAGCCATCAATGTATAGAAAGTTTCACATACGTTCTTTCAAGGGTCAAGATGATTTTAGATCCATTGAAGAAGTCTTGTTTCGCAGATTGAAAAGATTAAATTCTGAAAAAGAAGAAGACCAAAGTTTTAGAAGAACTCCTGACTTGATTTTAATCGATGGTGGTAAAGGGCAACTTTCAAAAGCTAAAAGTGTTATAGATTACTTTGAAATGAACATTGATGTAATTGGTTTGGCAAAGAAAGAAGAAGAAATATTTATACCTTTTACTAAAGAATCTGTACTTTTGAATAAAAATTCTGAAGCTTTGTTTGTTTTACAAAATATTAGAGACGAAGCACACAGGTTTGCCATTAAAGAAAATAGACGATTGCGTATAAAAGATTTAGATTTAGATAATACTTTAAATATAAAAGGCGTTTCAAAATCATCTATTTTAGATTTAATTAAAAATTTAAAAACTTTAAATAAACTTTCCAATGCATCTCTTAATGAATTAGAAAAAATTATCAGCAAGAATGAAGCAAAAAAAGTATATGATTACTTCAATCATTCAGAAATATAGCTTACAATTATTTATTCCAATCTAAATTATTCACAACTATCATATACCTGAGGTAAAAATGGCAACAAAAAGACCGGAAGTATTATTACTAGTTGGAATGTCTGGAGCTGGTAGATCAGCAAGTTCTAATGTTTTTGAAGATTTAGGATATTATGTTATTGAGAATCTTCCAGCAGATCTAGTAGAGTCTGTAGTTCAATCAAATGATGTCACTGAAACAAATAAACAGCTAGTACTTACTATTGACGCAAAAGATAGTTCAGCCCAAAAACAGTTAAAAGTCAGTTTAGATAAATTAAGTCAATCAGGAGTTTTAACAAGAATTATATTTCTAGATGCAAGTAATGAAACATTAATTGAAAGATATGAGGAAAATAGAAGGCCACACCCTATGGGAATGGAATCTATTTCACAATCCGTAAAATCTGAAAGAGAACTATTGAAGCCTATAAGAGAATTAGCAGATCAAGTAATTGATACTACTGATATGAATGTTCATGAGTTGAGGAAGAGAATTATAGAAGGTTTTCAGGGTGAAGCTTCAAGTCAAGATCTGAAAATATCAGTCACTTCATTTGGTTTTAAGAACGGTACACCTAGAGACGCAGATATAGTATTTGATGTTAGGTTTTTACCCAATCCTCACTGGAGAGAAGAACTTAGAGCTTCAACTGGCCAGTCACCAATGGTAAGAAATTATGTTTTATCATTTGAAGATGCACAAATCTTTCTAGAGAAAATAAAGGATATGGTTGAATTTCTACTTCCTCGATTTATTTCTGAAGGTAAATCATATGTTGGTATTGCGATTGGCTGCACCGGCGGCAAACATCGGAGCGTAGTTATGGCAGAAGAAGTATCAAAATGGTTAAAATCGGAAAATAATGATGCTGTTGTTTTACATAGGGACATGAAAGAAGCATAAAATCTGTGACAAATAATTTAGGAAATGTATTAATAAGATCAGATTTAAACGTTCCTATATCAAATGGAAAAATAACTGATAATTTTCGAATCAAACAAGCATTATCTTCAATTGAACAATTAAAAAATATTTCAGAGACAATAACTTTTTCCAGTCATTTAGGAAGGCCAAATGGATTTGACTTAAATTTTACATTGGAACCAATAGCTGAAGAAATGAGAAATATTTTAGATGAAGATGTTGTCTTTATTAATGATGATATAAGAGAATTATCATCAACTTTTCAATCAAAATATTCATCTAAAGTTTATGTTTTGGAAAATCTGAGATTTTACGAAGGTGAAAAAGAATCAGATACACAATTTGCGAAATGCCTAGCAAAACCATTTGATACTTTTATTTTAGATGCTTTTGGTGCAGCACATAGGAATCATGCATCAATAGTTGAAGTTGGAAAGCACCTTAATTCATACCAAGGCCCTTTAATGAATAAGGAAATAAATGAATTGCAATCATTACTAAAATCTCCAAATTCACCTTATACGGTAATAATGGGAGGTGCCAAAATATCAGATAAGTTAAATTTGATTAATAACCTTCTTCCAAAAGTAGATAATTTAATACTTGGAGGTGGAATGTGCTTTACATTTCTCAAATCACAAGGTTATGAAATCGGTGCTTCTTTATGTGAAGATGAGTTTTTAAATACTGCAAGTAAATTACTTCAATCTTCAGATGGAAAAAAAATAATTTTACCAGTAGATTTTGGTGTTTCTAATGACATACTTTCAAGTTCTAGAGTAGATAAACCATTAGAACTTATTGAGAGTACTGATATTGGGGTTGATATTGGTTCAAAATCTGTAGCATTGTTCAACGAAATAATTCATACATCAAATACAATATTTTGGAATGGACCGATGGGTGTTTTTGAAAATAAATCATTTGAATATGGAACAAGAGAAATTACTAAATCTGTTTCTCAATCAAATGCTTATACAGTAGTTGGTGGAGGAGATTCAGTTAGTGCAATAAATAAATATTCTGAAATTCAAAATTTTAATCATATCTCAACAGGTGGTGGTGCTTCTATGGAGCTAATGGAAGGAAAAAAATTACCTGGTGTAAATATTTATGAACCACTTATAATCTAAATTTATGAAAAAGATAATTATTGGAAATTGGAAGCTCAATCTTGATCATTTACAAGGTATTCAGTTATTGCAAAAAATTAATTATTCATTACCCAAAGATGTTGAAGAAAATATTGATATAGTTTTAGCCCCATCCCATACATCTTTAAGATCATTACAAACTGTTATATCTACTGATAAATTAAAAATAAAATTATCTTCTCAGGATGTTTCAATGTATAAAGAAGGAGCATATACGGGAGAAGTGTCATCTACGCAATTAGAAAAGTTAGACATAAGTTATTCAATAATAGGCCACTCTGAAAGAAGAACCTTACTTAATGAGAACGATGAAATTATTAATCAAAAACTAAAAAGACTTCTAGAACAAAGAATCACTCCAATATTTTGTTTTGGTGAACCAATTGAAAATCGTGAAAACAATACTTATCTAGAGTTTATTCAGGAACAATTAAATGAGGGATTAAAGGGTATTCGCAAAGATAATATGAATGAAATTATTTTTGCATACGAACCTATTTGGGCAATTGGAACTGGTCAAGTTGCAACAATAGAAAACATAATAGAAGTATTGGATTTTACAAAAAATCTGATTTCTTCTAAATCATTTTATGATCAAGAAAAATCAAGATTTATATATGGTGGTAGCGTTTCACCAGATAATTCCGAAGAAATATTGAATTTAAATATTGTTGATGGTGCTTTAGTTGGAGGAGCATCACTAGATTCTGATAAATTTGTAAAAATTGTAAATTCTATAAAACTATGAATTTAATTTTTGTTAGACACGGTCAAAGCATTTGGAATTTGGAAAATAAATTTACTGGATGGGTTGATGTTGAATTATCAGAAAGAGGAGTAAAAGAAGCTGAAGAAGCTGGAAGAACTCTTTTATCATACAAATTTACACCTGAAATATGTGCGACATCATTTCTCCAAAGATCTAAATCAACAGCAGAAATAATTTTAAACAAAATGAAAGAAGAAATTGAACTCAATATTGAAACCAAAGAAATTTGGCAGCTTAATGAGAGACATTATGGCGCATTACAAGGCTTAGACAAAGTTGAAACAGCAAAGCAATACGGGGAAGACCAGGTGCAACTTTGGAGAAGAAGTTATGATGTACTTCCACCGCTTGCTAAAAAAGGTTCTAAGTTTGATCCTAAGACAGATAAAAAATACGAAAATATTAATGAAGAATTACCTTTAGGTGAGTCATTAGAAAAAGTTGTAGAAAGAGTAAATTCGACTTTTACAAATCTATTAGAATTAGCAAAAACAAAGCAAGTATTAGTGGTTGCACATGGTAATAGCATTAGAGCTATGGTTAAGATGCTAGACAACTTATCTAATACAGAGATAGTAGATGTCAACATACCTACAGGAATTCCACTAGCATATAAAATATCTGAAAATGAAAATGTAAAAATAGGATATTTAGGCGATTCAGATAAGATTGAACAACTTCAAAAAGAAGTTGAACTTCAGTCAAAAGTAAAAGATGAGAAAGGCTAATCTTTAGTTTATGGATACAATAACCGCGATACTGATAACTGTTCACATAATTATTTCTATTGCACTAGTAGCACTTGTTTTATTAAACAGTGGAAAGGGCGGAGGTCTATCCGATATGTTAGGAGGCCCTGGATCTTCTGGAAACATTGGTCAGACATTAGCTGAAAGAAACCTAAGTAGAATAACTGCTGTTGTTGCAGTCTTGTTTGCAGCTACAACATTATCTTTATTCTGGTTTCTTGATTGAGTTTGCGCGGGTGGCGGAACTGGTAGACGCGC
>CEWO01199179.1_pt1 | contig 13601 bp, 12 predicted proteins | sample 361561 | NCBI WGS metagenome assembly CEWO01 (sample SAMEA2623627, study PRJEB7988) | marine metagenome | isolation source: saline water (ENVO:00002010), including
GCTCCTGCTGAAGAAGCTCCTGCTGATGAAGCTCCTGCTGAAGAAGCAAAATAGTCCTAAATCAATAGCTTGATGTCCTTCTGTATAATGTATAAGCAGTATAGTAAGATTGATCTACTAGGATAATAATGCAAAAACAATACCTTGGCGGTCAAGCAGAGCATAGCGGCATTACTGTCTTCGATAATATAAAAAAAGTATCAGTTGCTAGATCAAATGACGATAGTATCAAAATAAGCATAGTTAATATTCAAAACAACAGAATAGTCAATTTGATAAATAAAATAATAATTATAAGAGGTTTTTTCAAATTAATCGATGCAATGCTTGTAGATCGTACAAATAAAAAAGACCGACTAAGTGGAATACTTGTAGCGATTCTTTTTTTATTGATTTTTACTGCTTCACCATCATTAGTGCACTATTTTGATGATTTTATTAAAAATAATTTTTTCATGGATCTGATAGAAGGATTAATAAGGATTATTGGTTATCTATGTTTCTTAACAACTATCAAACACTTGCCTAACATTGATCAATTGTTAAAAAACCATGCAGCCGAACATATGGCAATCAATGCATTTGAAAATAATAAACAATTGACTGTGCCAGCAATAAGGCGTGATTCAAAAAATAATTTAAGGTGTGGGACAAATTATTTTTTGATACTTTCAATTATTTACCTTGCTACATTTTTGATGTTGCCTCAAATAAATTATAGCGTTGAAATAGAATTAATAATTAAAATATTAGCTTTACCATTTCTGTCCGGTCTAGCTAATGAGTGCTTAATAATCATTAGTCGTTTTAATGATAAATTTCAAAACAAAATATTTAAACCATTATTATTATTACAGCAATTAACAACTTTGCATCCAGATGATCAGCATCTTCAGTCTGCTATTGCAGCAATTAGAATACTTCAGTCAAAAATTAGCACAGGTGTATATAATCTAAAAAACTATTCTGAACTAGATGCATTGCTATATCAAAAATGATCTCATTTGATGATTGTCTGGCTCAATAAAACAAGATCTGGTTCCATTATGACATGCAGATTGACCGACCATTTCAACAGACAATAATATTGCATCGTAATCACAATCTAAGATCAAATCTTTAACTTTTAAATAATCACCAGATGTTGCGCCTTTATGCCAAATTTCTTGCCTGCTACGTGACCAAAAAACTGCTTCTTTGATTTCTAATGTTTGCTCGATGCTTTCTTTATTCATATATGCAACCATTAAAATTTCATTTGACAAATGATCTTGGACAATAGCAGGGATTAAGCCTTTTTCGTCAAATTTAATCTTATCAATTGTTATTTGCATGAACCATCCTCACAATTTGTTAAATTCTTATACTTATCTTTTTTTTATTTAAATATTCTTTTAATTCCATAATTCGGTAATTACCAAAATGTAAAATTGATGCTAACAAAACTGCATCTACATTTGCAAGAGAAATTGCATCAAAAAGATGCTTAGGCTCACCTCCACCACCAGAAGCGATAACAGGAACATTGACTCTTTTTTTAATTGAACTTAAAAGATCAAGATCGTAACCAGATTTCCTTCCATCAGCATCCATTGAAGTAATAAGGAGCTCGCCAGCACCAAGTTTGACTGCTTCTTCTGCCCAATTGACTGCAGTTAGGTCTGTGGGGTTGTTGCCTCCATGAGAATATACCTGCCAATCATTGCCATTTCTCTTTGCGTCAATTGCAACAACAATGCACTGACTTCCAAATTTTTTTGCACTTTTAGTAATTAAATTCGGATTTTCAATTGCAGCGGTGTTAATAGAAACTTTATCAGCACCTGACCTTAACATGCGATAGATATCATCTTCACTTTTTATACCACCCCCTACAGTTAAAGGAATGTTTATATGATCCGCAGTCTGAGATATTAATTCAAAAACACTATTCCTGTTCTCTGTTGATGCAGTAATATCCAGAAAAACAATTTCATCTGCGCCTTCGTCACAATAATATTTTGAAAGTTCTATTGGATCTCCTGCATCCACTAAGTCTTTAAATGATATACCCTTAACGACTCTGCCGTCTTTCACATCAAAGCAAGCAATTATTCTTTTTGTTAGCATATTTTTCCCTTATCTAACTAAATTAATTGCCTCTTCAAGATCAATCATACCATCAAATAATGCACGGCCAATTATAGCTCCCTCAACACCACTGGACTGTAAAATACGCAAATCTTCAATGCTACTAATGCCACCTGCAGCAATAATAGGAATGTGTGAATTATTGACTATTTTTTCTATATTGTCAAAATTAACGCCTTCATTAGTGCCATCTCTCTCAATATCTGTATAAATTATTCTTTTAACACCTTGAGATGCCAGTTCTTGAATATAATCAAAAGCATCTAAGTTGGTTTTTTCTTTCCATCCATTGATTTGGACGAGTCCATTTCTTGCATCAATTGAAACAATTAATTCTTCAGAAAAAGTAGAAACAAGCGATTCTAATAAATCCTTATCATTGATGGCAGCAGTGCTTACAATAACTCGATTCACTCCCATTTCAATCCTTTGCTTAAAATCTGCATACGTCCTTATACCACCACCTGTCTGTATAGAGCAATTGGTAACATTTACGATGTTAGTTATTGCTTCATTGTTAATTAATTTCCCATCTCTTGCGCCATCTAAGTCAATAATATGAATCCAGTCTGCGCCTGCATCAGACCATTTTATGGCAAATTCTACAGGATCATCTGAAAAAACTGTTTGTTGGTTATAGTCACCCTGTTTCAATCGAACACATTTTCCGTTTAAAATATCTATAGCTGGAATTAGATTCATGTTTTTATTCCATTCTTGACAATATTGATAAAATTATGATAAATTCGCAAACCAACCTCTCCTGATTTTTCTGGATGAAATTGTGTTGCGTAAACATTATTTTGAGCAACAATAGATGGGAAATTGTTTCCATATTTAGAGGTTGCTATAACAACCTCTTTGCTCGAAGGCTCAGGATAAAATGAATGTACAAAATAGAAATATTCTTTGTCACTTATGCCATCAATTAATTTATGCTTTTTAATAATATTAATTTGATTCCAACCCATATGAGGTACAACCAAATCATCAGGAAATCTAACTATTTTACCCGGTATAATTCCTAAGCATTGTTGCCTTCCTCCTTCTAAAGAATAATCAAAAAGCGCCTGTAGGCCCATACAAACACCTAAAAAATAATTCTTTGCATTAATATATTGTTTTATTGGTTCAATAAGATTTTTTTCATTTAAATAATTCATAGTATCCTGTGCAGCACCAACTCCTGGCAAGATGACTCCATCACTCGATAAAATATCTTTTGGATCAGCGCTAATGATTGGTTTGATGCCTAATTGATCTATAGCCCTAAATACATTTCTAACATTACCTGCGCCATAGTCAATAATTGTAATTTTCAAGATGATAACTTTCTTTTTAGAAATGAATGTAACTATATCATTGTAATCGACTTTTGCTTTACAATAAAACAGTTAGTAAAAAGAGAATATAGTGAAAAAAAATAATATACAAATAAAAAAAGAAATAACTGCATTAATCAATCAGATTAACAAATTTGATCATCATTATTATGTATTAGATAGTCCATTAATAAGCGACAAAGAATATGATAAATTATTTCACGATCTCATTGAGCTAGAAACACTTAACCCGCAATTTATGGAATTAAATTCTCCTACTCAAAGAGTAGGAGGACAGCCTCTTGAATCATTTGAACAAGTAACTCATTCTGTAAAAATGTTATCTTTATCTAATGTTTTTGATGAAACAGAATTAAAAGATTGGCTCAATAAATCCATCAAAGAAGCAGGCACTAAAGAAGCACAAATCATTTGTGAGCCAAAAATTGATGGACTGGCAATCACACTCTCATACAATAAAGGAAGGCTTGTTCAAGCTGCTACTAGAGGAGATGGATTAGTAGGAGAAGATGTCACTGCAAATATCAGAACAATACGCAGTCTACCCCTATCAATTGACTACCAAGACGAAATTGAGATTCGAGGCGAAGTATATATAAATAAAGATGTATTTAATCGTATTAATGAAGATCGGATAAAAAAGAGCCTTGAACCATATATGAACCCTAGAAATCTTGCTGCTGGTTCAATCAGGCAACTTGATTCATCTATTACTGCAAAAAGAAAACTCCAAGTTTTTATTTATCAAATGGCCAAAGTTAATAATCAAAATATCAATCTCACTCATTATGATAACCTTGAATATCTAGCGGACTTAGGGTTCCCTATTAATAAGTTGACAAAAAAATTCTTAAAAATTGATGAAATAGTAAGCTATTGTAAATATTTAGAATCAGAAAGAAATAATTTAAATTATGAAATAGATGGAGTAGTCCTCAAATTTAATAAATTAGAAGATCAAAAGAAACTTGGAGAAAGAGCTAGAAGTCCAAAATGGGCAACCGCTTATAAATTTAAAGCAGAACAGAAATTGACGACTTTAAATGCAATTGATATCACTGTTGGAAGAACTGGATTATTGACACCAGTAGCTACACTTGAACCTATCATTCTGGGTGGTGTTACAGTGAAACATGCGACACTGCACAATGAAAATTATATAAATGAGAATAATATTGAAATTGGTGGAAAAGTGATTGTTGAACGTTCAGGTGATGTGATTCCAAAAATAATTGGTGCATCAAAAACCAATGAGCAATTCAAAAAATACAAAATTCCTTCTAAATGTCCCTTTTGCAAAAATATAGTACAGAAAAATCAAGAAACTTCGGAAGCATACTGCGTTAATGAAAAATGCCATATTCGTTTAACAAAGCATATTATTTATTTTGTATCAAAAGATTGCATGAATATTAAAGGCTTAGGCAGTCAAATTATTGAAAAGTTGATTGATGGAAATATGATACAGGGCATCGAAGACATATATAATTTACATCGTTTCAAAAAAGAGATAGCTGAATTAGAAAAAATGGGTCAAAAATTGGTTAGTAATCTTTTAACTGAAATTGAAAATAGTAAAAAATTACCGTTTTCCAAAGTTTTAACTGCTCTTGGAATAAAACATATAGGATCAGAGCTTGCAATCATTTTGACCTCTAAATTTCTTAATATAGAAAATTTAATTAATGCAAGTTATGAAGAGTTAGAAAAAATTGAAGGCATAGGACCCAAAGTAAGTAATGCGTTAATTGAATATTTTAAAAAACAAGAAAACAAAAACCTAGTATTGACCCTGAAAAAACATGGATTAAATATGCATGAAGAGACAGAGAAAAAAAATAATAAACCAATAAATAGTGTATTTACTAATAAAAATATTGTTTTAACAGGCAGTCTAGAAAGTGGAAGTCGTTCAAAAATTTTGACAATTATAGAAGAGCTGGGGGGTCATATAAACAATTCAATTACGAAAAAAACAGAGCTACTTATTGTAGGTGCTAATCCAGGTAGTAAATTAGATAAAGCAAAAAAAAATAACATTCTTATTATGAATGAAAAGGAATTAATTAGCGAACTAGATAAAATTAATTATAGGTAAATTATGATTGAAAAAATAAAAGACTACTATGATCAATTAAGCAATATGACTTCTCGTGCTGTGGGTATCGATCTAGGAACTTCAAATACACTTATATATTTAAAAGGTAAGGGTATTATCACTGAAGAACCGTCCGTTGTAGCTATTGATAAAATGTCTAGACAAATACTATCTATTGGTAACAAAGCAAAAAATATGGTAGGTAGAACGCCACAAAATATTTCTGCAATTAGACCCCTTCGAGACGGAGTAATTTCTAATTACGAAATAGCGGAAGAAATGATTAAGTACTTCTTAGAATTAAGTGACGAGGGTATAATCAACTATAAAATAGCTCAACCAAGGCTTGTTATTGGCATACCAACATCTGCAACAGAAGTACAGAAAAGAGCAGTAAGGGAAGCAGCTCTATCTGCAGGTGCACGAAATGCTTACCTTATTGAGGAATCATTAGCTGCAGCTATTGGTTCAGATGTTGATATTAGTTCTGCTAGTGGGAAAATGATTGTTGATATTGGAGGAGGCACAACTGAAACTGCTGTGTTAGCATTGGGAACAATCATTGCTGGTACATCTATCCGGTTTGCTGGAGATGCAATGGATGATGCAATCAAAGAATATGTGAGGCAAGTTTATAATATTTCTTTAGGTGAAATTTCCTCTGAAGAAATTAAAATACTTTATGGTTCAGCTTGGGTTCTCGATGAAGAAAAAGATTTTCACATAAAAGGACAAGATATTATTTCTGGTCTACCTAAAGAAGTGAGCGTTTCTACAATTGAAATACGTGAAGCATTAAATGCTCCTATAGAAGAAATCATTAATGGTATAAAAAATATTATTGAACAAACCCCATCAGAATTAATAACAGATGTAATGAAATCAGGCATAAATATAACTGGTGGCGGGGCATTATTAGCCGGAATAGATAAACGAATAGCAAATGCAACAAATTTTCCGGTTAAGGTCAGTCCTGAGCCAAAAAGATCGGTTATTCGAGGGATAGCAACAATTATAGAAAATAAAAATATTTTAAAAATTCTTGAAGCATCTATGCAATTAAAAGAAGTATCAAAAAAAATATCAATTAATTAGTGGCAAAAATGAATAATAAGAATCTCTACTTGGTAATTGTAACATTTTTCATAGCATTCTTTTTCTTATTGTCTTCTAACAATTCACTCTTTACAAAATTAGAAGGAGAAATTAATACGCAATCAACAAAAGTCATTGCGCCAATCAATAATTTTATTACAAAAACAATTAATGTTTTTTATGATTATGATAGTGTTGAGAAACTAAAAAAACGAAATCTACAACTCAGTAGTAAAAACACAGAACTTGAAGTGTTAAACATTACCCTTCAAGAAAAAATTTCTCTTTTAGAATCGTTTTCTAAAATCAATACAGATACATTTTCTACAAAAGAAATCATAGCAGCCGATATATCACTTAAGGATCCTGCATTAGGAAGAAGTATAATCCAATTAAATCGAGGCAGCAAAGATGGTATTGAATCTGAACTTGTTGTTGTGAGTCAATCAGGATCATTAATTGGTGTCATCGATGATGTTTATGAAGATTATTCAAATGTGATATTAATAGATGATATTACTTCCACGATTCCTGTTTTTCTTCAAACTAGTAAAATTTCAGGGGCATTAATTAGTGATGGAGATAATATCTTTATGGAATATGTTGACACATTAGCAAACGTTACTGTTGGGGATAATGTACTAACATCATCTTTAGGAAATGTAGTGCCAGCTGGAATACCAATCGGCAGAGTGTATCAAGTCAAAAAAACTGATGAACTATTCCTGACGATAAAAATTGAATCATTTGAAAAAATAAAAAATATCAATAAGGTAAATGTGATTAAGGACTAGTATGCAAAATTTACAGCTAAGCAACTTGATCCCAAAGATAATATTTTTTTTCCTCATTTCATCAGTTTTAATAGGTATAGACTTAGCATTAATTGAATTCGCTTATGCCCCTAATATAATTATTGCATCTATTTTATTAGTATATCTTAGTTCAAATTTGCAGAACGCTATTTTTTACATAGTTGTTTTTTCAATAATATACGGGGCAATCAGTATTGAAAAAATCGGATGGATTTTATTAATTTGTAACATTCCATTATTTTTATTCATGATTATAGAATTGTTATCATTAAAAAAGGATAGTTTGATATTTTTATGCTTAATAACTATCTTGTCTGAAACAACTTATAATTTATTACTCAACATAAACAACCTAAGCTCAACCACATTTATTGATCTGCTTACTTATGGCCAGAATATCAATTTGATTCTTGGCAATTACTTTTTAACAATTATTTTGATATTACTAATTCATAAACTTATTCAAAAAAGCGGAATTCAAAGATATGTCTGAAAAAAAAACGAATCCATCAATTAACCTGAGGATGTTTATAACTTCTGCATTCATATCAGTTTTACTTTTCTCAATCTTAATTTATTCAAGTTATAAAACAGATACAAGTGATTATGGCATAACAGTCAACTATGAAAACAACCTGCCTGAATCAATCCTTGCATATAGAGGCAATATATATGATGCGAATGGTGTTGCATTGACAAAAAATATCCCTCGTCTAAAATTATCTATTATCCCGAAAAGCGTAAACGATGCTAAAGATACTGCCAGCATAATAAGAAATATTGAAAATGTCACTAATATTCCATATTCTAAAATTGAATCAGAAATTTATAGCGGCATGGAGTCAAATGACCCTATGAGGCCTATTACATTGTTAGATGAGCTAACAATTGAGGAGGCAATTATATTTGATGCTAGATTTTCAAAATACAAAGGAATAAAAATAATACAGGATGTTATGCGACAATATGACCAATCTTCTTTATTTTCCAGAATCATTGGGAGCACAGGATTAATTGATGCAGCCGAAAAAGATGACTATATTAGTGCTGGTTATAGCTTAAATGAAACAGTTGGAAAAAGTGGGCTTGAATTCACATATGAAAAACATCTCAGAGGAATAGATGGTAAAAGAATTATCACAAAGCTATCCAATTCAACCTCTGCTTCATTGCAATTTACTCAAGAACCAAAGAATGGTAGCAATTTATATTTATCTGTAGACTATAATCTTCAGAAAAAAGCTCACGACTCATTAAAGAAGTATGCAGAACAAGCAAATGAGGACTTGAATATTAAAGAAAATAACTCATCTGAAGGCAGTGTACTAATAATGGATATTAATACTGGAGATATTCTAACTTATATTTCATTGCCAGATTATTCAGGCCAAGTTTTTTCTAGATTGCCTAGTAGTAATTCAATTGATGCCTTACTTCAAGATCCTACAAGACCACTTATTGATAGAAATATTATGGAGAATTTTCCTCCAGGTTCAATATTTAAGCCCATTGTAGGCATTGCGTCACTTGAAGAGAGCATTGCAAAAAAAAGTACGGTAATTGATACTAAAGGCTTTATTACAATTCAAAATCAATACAATCCGGAAATTGAGTATGTGTTTAATGATTGGGATAATCATGGTCCATTGAATTTTGCTCAAGGTTTAGCTAGATCATCCGATGTATATTATTACTATTTAGCTGGTGGATACGAAGATGAAACTGAGTATTTTCAAGGGCTTGGCGTTGATAAAATACATCAATATGCAAAAAGGTTTGGTATTGGTGCTGCCACAGGAATTGATTTACCAGGAGAAATCAAAGGAATTCTGCCAAGTCGAGAATGGAAAGAGTCCAATCTAAATGAACCTTGGGTAATTGGAGATACTTACCAGTTCGGTATTGGTCAAAGCTACTTAAAAACAACTCCATTACAAATGTTAGTAGCAACAGCCGCAATTGCTAATGGAGGATATATTGTTAGTCCAAAAATTGTTAACAAAATCGGTGACAAGGATCAAAAAATTGAACTTAGCAGCTCAAAACAAAGGATTGATATTTCAAAAAGAAATTTAGACATAATGATGGAGGCAATGAAGCTAGCAGCAGAACCATATGGAACAGCAAATACTGGCAAGCCGGAGAACATAAATATTGGAGGAAAAACAGGAACTGCAGAATATGGTCTGCCTACATATGATGATGAAGGGAAAGCAGAATATAAGACACATGCTTGGTTTAGTGGATTTGCGCCTTATAATAATCCTGAAATTGCAATTATTGTATTTCTAAAAAATGGTGTTGGTTCAACTCATGCAGCACCAATCGCAAAAGAGGTTTTAGAATATTATTTTAATTCTAAAAATTATGTCTACAAATTACGTTAGGTAAATTATGAAACAATTAGCTATATTAATAATTGTATCTTTCTTATTAATTCTTAAATATCTTTTTAATAGTCCTAAGCTATCCAATAATGAACTTCTGTTTTTCTCAAATTATAGTCAACTTATTGCACTAATTCTAAGCATAACATTTGCGACAATTATAATTTACTTTTATGATTTTATTGAAAATGATGTACTAATTTTTTTATTTTTTTCGATCAACATTCTCTTATTAATAGCCTTAGGCATTGATTTACTTGGTAGAGAGGAATATGGATCAATAAGAAGAATCTATATCACAAATGAGCTCAGTATTCAGCCATCTGAAATATTGAAATTCCCTATTTTATTAACAACCGCACTTTTATTCAAGAAATTTCATAATAAACAAATTTTACTAATAGGTTTGTTATTAGTTATTTATTTACTTCCAATAATACTTATACAACTACAGCCAAATACCAGTACTGCACTTTTATTTTCTGCATATTTCACAGTGTCTGTTTTTCTCTGTGGTGTCACTTATAGAGCCTTGTTTACAATGTTATTGAGCGTATTCGCTCTCTTGCCTATGGCTGTCACATTCTTTGTGGCTGAATATCAATTTGGCCGGGTTAGTGCTTTTGCTAATCCTGAAGTAGATCCTCTTGGTTTATCGTATATTCCAAATCTAGTAAATAACGCTGTAAATAGTAGTGGGTTCATAGGGCCAGGATCTATTGAGTCAGTAAATTCATTTTTGTTTAATGTTTTAGCTGCAGATAGTGATTTTGCTCTTGCTGTAATTATTGAACAGTTAGGATTTATTATACTCATAGTTATTATTGTTGCTTTCCTCTTTATATTATGGATAGGGACATCAATTGCATTTAATGCAGATACTCGATTTCAATTCTTAAGTACAATATTAGCTACTTACATAATAGTAATTCAAGCTACCCTGCATATAATGGTTAATATGTCGTTACTCCCTACTACTGGAACAACTCTACCATTTATCAGCAATGGGTCGAACTCTTTAATAGTTAATTTTGCACTACTTGGGATTATCATTGGCACTGAGCGAAAAAATAAATTAAAACGTAATTTTAAACAATTTAATTAAGAGGGCTCAACAGCTACTTCTTCTGAAGATTTTTTAGGAATACTTGATGATTTTTTTGAGGTTACTTTTGAAAAAACGACTTTATCATTTTTAACATTTACTTTGATGGTATCTCCACTCTTAAATCTTTCATCTAAAAGCTCGTCAGAAAGTAAATCCTCAATGTCATTTTGAATAACTCGACGTAAAGGTCTTGCACCATATGTTTCATCAAATCCTTTTTCAGCAAGATAAGTAAACAACGATTCAGTAAACTCGACATTAATTTCTTTTTCAGAAAGATTATGTCTTAAATCATTAAGTTGAAGATCCACAATATTTTTTATACTTTCCAAATTTAGTGAATGAAAAACTAAAGAATGATCAAGTCTATTGATAAATTCAGGCTTAAAAACTTTTTTAACCTGATCCATGACTTTAATTTTCATCCAATCATATCTTTCATCACTTGAACTAGTCTGATCTGAAGCAAGAGAAAAACCAACATTTCCTCCATTTTGAATTAATTCAGATCCTACATTTGAAGTCATGATGATAATTGTATTTCTAAAGTCAACTTTCCTACCTTTTGAGTCAGTAAGATGCCCATCATCAAATATCTGAAGGAGCATATTGAAGACATCTGGATGAGCCTTTTCTATCTCATCTAATAAAATTAAGCAATAGGATCTTCTTCTAACCAGATCTGTAAGCTGGCCGCCCTCATCATAACCAACATAACCAGGAGGAGATCCTACTAATCTTGAAACATTATGTTTTTCCATAAATTCAGACATGTCAATTCTAATCACATGATCTTTTGAACCAAACATAAATTCGCCAAGTTTGTTTGCAAGATAAGTTTTACCTACTCCTGTTGGACCTAAGAAGAGAAATGTTCCAATTGGTCTCTGCGGATCCTTGAGGCCTGCACGCGCTCTCCTCACAGCCTTAGAAACAATTTTAATAGGCTCATCTTGCCCAATAACTTGCTCTTTTAAACTTTCTTCCATTTCTTTTAATCTAGCAGTTTCTTCGGCAGCAATCTTTGATAAAGGAATACCAGTCCACATTGAAACTACATCACGTACATCATTTTCTCGAACCTCAGATGAACTTGTAGTATCTTGTTTTTTTTCATCATCAATATCATTCAATTTATTTTTTAAGTTAATTTCTCTTTCAGTAAGCTCTTGAGCTAATTCGTATTCTTGATTTTCTAATGCTTGTTCTTTTTCTCTTTCAATGGCCTCTAAGCCAGAATTAATTTCAGTAGCTGATGGAGGTAAAGAATACCTCTGTATTCTCACTCTAGCAGATGCTTCGTCAATTAAATCAATAGCTTTATCTGGTAAAAATCTGTCAGATACGTATCTGGAAGACAACTCCACAGCTGAAATGATAGATTCATCAGTTATTGTTAAATTATGATGTTCTTCATATCTGTTTCTGACCCCTTTTAGTATCTCAACTGTTTCATCATTGTTTGGTTCATCAACACGAATTGGCTGGAATCTTCTTTCAAACGCAGAATCTCGCTCAATATGTTTATGGTATTCTTCAAGGGTAGTAGCGCCTATTGCCTGTATTTCACCTCTTGCAAGAGCTGGTTTTAAAATATTTGCAGCATCAACAGCTCCCTCAGCAGCACCTGCACCAACTAACATGTGCAATTCATCAATAAAGATAATACAATTTTTTGCATTCCTAATTTCTTCTATAACCTTTTTTAATCGCTCTTCAAACTCACCTCTATACTTAGTCCCAGCAACTAATAGAGCTATATCTAGAGTCAGCATTCTTTTATTAGCCAAGCTCTCTGGAATATCTCCTGTAGCAATTTTTTGAGCTAATCCTTCTGCAATTGAAGTTTTTCCAACACCTGGCTCGCCTATTAAAACTGGGTTATTTTTAGTTCTTCTTGATAAAACTTGGACAGCTCGCTCAATTTCTGACTCTCTACCAACAACTGGATCAAGCTCATTATTTTGCGCTGCTTTAGTTAGATCGACACCCAACTGATCTAGTGTAGGAGTTTTTGCTTTTTTATTAGTGCTCCTAGAAGTTGAAGAAGGTGTTTGATCAATTAGATTAGACAATTCAGATCGTACATTATCTAAATTAACTCCAAGGCTTTCTAAAACACCTGAAGCAATGCCTTCACCTTCACGCACTAAACCTAATAAAAGATGTTCTGTACCTATGTATGAATGACCAAGTCTCCTTGCTTCATCTACAGCTAACTCAATGACTTTTTTTGCTCTTGGCGTCAATCCAATTTCGTTGGCATTTGGTCTTTCTCCACGACCAATAATAAATTCAATTGCAGAACGCACTTTATTAACATCAATTTTTAAGTTGCCAAAAACTTGTCCAGCAACACCATCATTTTCACTGATCAATCCTAATAATAGGTGCTCGGTGCCGATGTAGTTATGGTTAAATCTTTGAGCTTCTTCTTGTGCAAGAGTAAGGACTCTTCGTGCTCGTTCGGTAAATTTATCAAACCTGTCTGTCATGTCAAATCCCCTATATTTAGGCTAACATGGAGCACTAATCTGATCGATGGTTTTTAAAAATATCTAGTCGGAATTATTTTTGTTCTTCTGGTGCATCTTCTGGTGCATCTTCTGGTGCATCTTCTGGTGC
>CEWO01107090.1_pt1 | contig 13568 bp, 13 predicted proteins | sample 361561 | NCBI WGS metagenome assembly CEWO01 (sample SAMEA2623627, study PRJEB7988) | marine metagenome | isolation source: saline water (ENVO:00002010), including
ATTAATTCTTTTTCTTCTTTGGTAAAGGTGGAAGAAACAAATTCGCCTTGCTTTTTTGCATTTTCTTCTTCAATTTTCTGCATCAATAATTCGTATTCTTGTTCCTTCTTTTTTTTTTCAGCCAATTCTTTAACTTCATTTTCATAATTTTGTTTTAAACTATTTAGATTCTCTTGAGAGAGCGCTCTCATTGTGTTTTGGGTTAAATCATTAACGACTGATGAATTCGTATCTACGAAATAGTTATGAAAATCTTCATTTGACTCATCCCAGGCTTTTTTTCTTGTTTTTTGTTGTTCTTTGGCAATTTTATTTTGTATTAAAAGTTTCAAATCATCGTAACTAACTGTTATATTTTTAATAAGAAATTTTTCCAACTGAATTACACGAAATGCAGGAGAAAATTTTTCTCGTAAATTATTAATCTTTTCAGCATCATTCTCACCTGTCATCTTTTTTATTTCTTCTCCAACAGTATTAGTGTACAACTCATAAAAACTAATTTTTTTATTATTTTTACCTTTCCATTCTTTCCATGCTTTAGTTGCTGTCTCAATAGCATTGTCTTTCATCTCCTTCGGTTTTTTTCCTATGTTTGTGGTAGAATTTTCATTAAAATCTCTATCGTAATCGAATTTTGCATCATTAATCAATTTTTTAACATTATCGTCAGGAGTATACTTATATGTATCTATATCTTGACTAATATCAATACTTTCCAAATTGTCTGCCATTTATAATTATATATAATTTAGAATATAAATTATATGTAATAACGATTAAAATCCATCATTACCACTAGCATTACCACCGTGAGAATTAATAAATTCACGCTGTTCTTTGGTTACACAAGCACATCCAGCAACACCACTAACACCAGATTTACAACATTCAGGGTCGGTAGAAAATTTATTATTAGCAAAGAAAAATAATTGTCCTTCAGGTAAAGGAACTTGAACTTTTTCATAAGTATCATCTAAATTAGCCTTAAGTTTTCTTCTTTCTTCGTGTACACCATTGCTCATTGCATAATCTAAAGTAGAACCAATAGCAGACATGCCTTCTCTAGTGATAGTATTACAAAATAATTCGGAACCAATAACGGCGCCCAAAGCCAAACATATAAGAACAATGTGTATCCGGAATTCAATTTTAAAACCAAATAATTTTATTTGCATATAAATAAATAATAGATAATAAAATTATTAAATATTGTCATAGATATCTAAACGATGTTCTATAGCAGAATTATAATCATAAAATGTAATGTCGTTAATAGAAAAAGTGGAAGTATTGGTTAATAAATGATAGAAGAAATTATCATTAGTTTTAGTTTTTTGTTTATGAAATTCTCCTAAATGGGAAGAAGTAAGAAATAAATTAGAACCAATGACGTTGAAATTATCAAATTTATATGAATAGATATTTTTTAAATTAGTAGCATCAATTTTTACGATTCCAGTAACAATTTCATTATTAAGAAGAACATCATTAACGCGTATATCAGAAATATTAACAGTTTTATTATTATTTAATCTAATAGGAGTATTTTTTTGAAATCCAGCATTTAATAAACTATGAATATTGTTAGTATTGAACTCATTGATATGTTTGAAATTACGTAATTTTAAAAAATCATCACGTGTTAAATCATCCCAATCGGCATAAATAGTATCATTGAGAATAATACGTTTAGTAGAAGTATTGATACAATAAATGAATTTTTTATTATAATTAGGCAAATGAATAGCTAAGGGGTGATCAGCAACAAGAATCCATTTATTATTATAAAAGACATAATGAGTTCCACTGACAATAGTATTATTAAGATTAAACATATTTTGATTATTACGAATTTTAATAACAGTATTTACTTTAACATTATTAAGAAGAACATCATTAGGTTTTAATATTTTAATAGGTATTGTAGTTCCATTATAAAGTTTGATAGGAGTATATTCATCGAAACAAGCATCGGCGGGTTTACCTGGAGCACCGGGTACAGATACTTTAGTAGCATTGACAATATATGTCATCCAACCAGTAATGATACCCATAAAAGTGGCAGTGATAACCCAAGGAATTAATGATGCTGCGGCGACAGGCCAAGTCCAGGGGAATAACCATAAAGCATATATAATAACAGAAACAACAACTAAAAATGTAATAAAAATAGTAATCAAATTTTTCATAAAAGATTTATATGCCATATTAATACCTAAAATAGTCAACATAGAACCAGCCATAACAGCAGTCATTTTTGCAAAAGAGTCGCGAAGTTTAATAAGAAGTTTAATAACAGGCAATTGAGTATTCACCATAATACCTTGTACAACATCAAACATAGCAAATATTTTATTTTTAATGGCATAATAGAGTTTACGAATAGTATTCATTAATTTTAAGAGCAATGAGAAAGTAGAAAGCAATATATTAGTAAGTATACTTATAGGAGCAGTAAAAATGCTAACAATAGTAGCTAATATATCATTTAAACATAAAGAAAAATTGTTAGCAGTGAATTCCATAGCTTTACCGGGTTGGCCTTTTATAATACCAGCAAATGGAATAATGCCAGGTTGGCATTTATATCTAGGCCAATTAGCTTTAATAGGTTCAGCATTTCTTAAAATCCAATAATAAGTAGACAAAAAGAAAACAATTAAAATAGTAAGTACCATAACAAATATATTACCGCCGTTTTTATCTAAATATGTGGCTTTATTTAAATTATTATGTATTTTATTTAACAGGATGTTATTGTCCATTTATATAATAAGTGGATAATAATCTATAAATTAATCTTCCCAATCCCAAAAAATAAATTCACCGACGGGTATTGTATGATTTTCAGTAACTAAACAACTTAAAATATCGTCTTGAATATTAGTTTTTACGGCGAGTGAGCATTGAGAAACAGGAATGAATCTATTAGTAATAGGGTCTTGTATAAGATGTTCTCCTGTAACAAATATGTAATCATTTAAATGTTTGCTAAAAATTTTATAATAAGGAGAATATTGATTACCTTTAATTTTCATAGTAGCAACAACTTTATTATTATTTAATAGAGTATCATCAATAGTGATATCTTTCATTTTTTTAGATTTACCATTATTCATAGAAACAATAGTATCAGGATGGAAACAAACAAAACGAATGACTTTACCGACGGGTCCATTCCAGGTGCTTTGTCCAGCTAAACTCATACTTTTCATAAGATAAGTGATAATTAAAGTGACACCAGTGAATTTACCCATAAGGTCTTTTAATTTAATCATAAGTTTTTGCATAGCAATAGTAGAATTAGCAAACATACCAAACATATTATCAAACATATTAAAAGTGCCTAGTTTTAAATTAAACATACCACCTCTAACATTATTCATAGACTTTAACATACTTCCTGCTAAAGAAGTAATCCAACCAATCATAGTATAAATAGGTTTAAGAAATCGATCCATTAATCCTTTTTGAATATCAGCAATACAACTAGTGAAATTACCCATTAAATCATATCCTAAATAACCAGCAAAAGGCATAGCTGCAGGATTACATTTATATTTAGGCCAATTTTCTTTAACCTTTTTAATGCCTACAGATAATAATGATGCGAATAATAAAGCAATAAATATAACAATAACGAGTATCATAGATAAAATATCTTTAAACTTCATATTAAAATATAATGTTATTATTTTATTTTAATATAATCTCTTTTTTTTAGTTCTACGTTTTCTTTTTTTTCTTTTATTATGATATTTACGTCTAGATTTACGTCTAGATTTACGTCTAGAACGTTTTTTGGATTTACGTCTAGATTTACGTCTTTTTCTGCGTTTTCTTTTTTTACCACCACCAGCGGCATCTTTTTGACCTTGAGCAAGTAAAACAGCAGCGCCGGCTAGTTGTTTATTTTGTCCGTCACTAGCGGAATTAACTTGAGGAACTACAATTTTAGCCCCACCTGCTAATTTATTTTGTGCAATACTAAGGTCAGCTGCTTGTTGTTTTTTAGTATTCATATCATTGAGTGAATCATTTAATGATTTAGGTTGTGTAATAGGATCTATTTCAATAGGAGCACCACCAATTAGATTATATTTATGATTATGTCTATAACGAGCAAGCATATATATATAATATAAATAAATAAAAATATAAAAATAAAGATATAATAGTTAATTATAATGGATGAATTAAGTCGCTTAAAATTAAAAGATTTAGTAAGTGAATATAAACCAGAAGAAACAACAGAAAAAATAAGACAATTAAAACACAGTTATAAAATAAAAAAGGATGTTGAAGAAATAATATTGACTAAAAGAAAATATAAAAATTTAAAAAAAGAGACATTACATCAAATGTGTAGAACAAGGGCATCCTTTTTATTTGAAAACTATACAAATATATTTAATAAAGTAGTAAAGGGTGAAATAAATTTAGAAATATTAGGAAGATTAATAATGGTTTTAAAAAAAATAGAAGATGATGAATGCGATCAACACGAAGCCAGTGTTTTAGTTGGAAGTATTTTAAAAGAATTATATGTAGATTCAGCATTAAAAGAAGATGAACGAAGAAATAGGAATGAAAAGAGAAAGAAAAAAGAGAAAAAAAGAAAAAGTAAAAATATATCTTGGTTAGAATACAAAAAAACATTATAAAATTGATTTAAATCTATATTGTATATTTAAATTAATATGACTATATTAGTAATAGTAGAATCAATATCAAAATGTAAAAAAATAGAAAGTTATTTGGGAAAAGGTTATAAATGTTGTGCATCATTTGGACATATCAGAAAATTTTCAAATGGATTAAAATCTATAAATAAAAATAAAAATTATTTACCATCATATGTATTACAGCCAGAAAAATCAAAATATGTCAAAAATTTAAGAATAAATATAAAAAAATCAAATGAGGTTATATTAGCAACAGATGATGATAGAGAAGGAGAAGCTATTGCTTGGCATATTTGTAAAGTATTTAATTTATCGGTTGAAAAAACAAAAAGAATAGTATTTCATGAAATAACAAAATCAGCAATAGTAAATGCTGTAAATAATTATAGATATATAGATATGGATAAAGTAAATTCACAACAAGCTAGAGCTGTTTTAGATATATTAGTAGGTTATACAATATCACCATATTTATGGAAACATATAAGTAGAAATAGTAATGGTGGGTTAAGTGCTGGAAGATGTCAAACTCCTGCATTAAGATTAATTTATGATAATCAACAAGATATAAATAAATCACCAGGAAAAAAAATATATGAAAGTGAAGGGTTATTTATGGAAAAAGATATATTATTTAAATTAAACTATAATCATAAATCACAGGATGAAGTATGTAAATTTTTAGAAGAAACTGTAAATACAGAACATATATATAATGTAACAAAACCAAAAATAAATATTAAATTACAACCATCGCCTTTTACTACTAGCACTTTACAACAAAAATCTAGCAACGAATTACATTATTCACCAAAACAGACTATGAGAATTGCACAAACTTTGTATGAAGCCGGTTTGATTACATATCACAGAACAGATAGTAAAACATACAGTAAAGAATTTATAGATAAAACTAAAAAATTTATTAAAAAAAAATGGAATAATAGTTATGTTAATGATAATATTGATAATTTAATAACTTCTAATAAAAAATCAAAAAAAACAGATAATAATGCTCAAGAAGCTCACGAAGCTATTCGACCAACTGATATTAATAAAAGTTATATTACTACTAGTGATAAAATAACTAATAAAGAAATTCGTTTATATAAATTAATATGGAAAAACACATTAGCTAGTTGTATGTCACCTGCCAAATTTAATAGTATAACTGCTGTTATTAATGGTGCAAACAAAAAATTATGGAAGCATACTGAAGAACAATGTATATTTGAAGGTTGGAAAATTGTAAATGGTGAAAATCTATGCACAACAAATAAATTATATCAATATCTTATTAGTTATAAAATCAATACTATTGTTAATTATAAAAAAATTAATAGTAAATTAGTGTTAAAAGATATCAAGAATCATTATACTGAAGCAAAATTAGTCCAGTTATTGGAGAAAAAAGGAATTGGAAGACCTTCTACTTTTTCGTCTATTATTGATAAAATACAAAATAGAAAATGGGTATTAAAACAAGATGTAAAAGGTAAAAAAATTCAATGTATAGATTATCAATTAATAAATGATGAAATTACTGAAATTGATAATGAAAGAGTATTTGGAAATGAAAGAAATAAATTAGTTATTCAACAATTGGGTGTAATTGTTATTGAATTCTTAATTGAACATTATGATGTATTATTTAATTATGACTATACTAAAAATATGGAAAATGAATTAGATAAAATTGCTAATGGTAATAAAATATGGTATACATTATGTAAAGATTGTGATGATAAAATGATATCATTATCTAAAAATTTAAAAAATGAATCCAGAAAAACATATCATATAGATAAAAATCATCAATATATGATCGGTAAGTATGGACCTGTTATTAAATATGAAGATGATAAAGGAAATACTAGTTGGAAATCTGTAAAAAAAAATATAGATATGAATAAATTAAAAAATGGAGACTATACTTTAGAAGATATTTTAGATAATAAACCAAAAATTTCAGGAAAACTATTAGGGATATATAAAGACAATGATGTTATCTTAAAAAAAGGTAAATTTGGATTATATATTAATCATAATAATAAAAACACATCCTTAAAATTTTTAAAAAAAGATTATGATGAGATTACTCTTAATGATGTCATTTCTATTTTTGAAAAATCTAAAACTAATTCTAATATTATTAAAACAATAAATGATGAATTGTCTATTAGAAAAGGAAAATATGGACCTTATATTATGTATAAAACTAAAAAAATGAAACGACCAAAATTTAAAAGTATTGGAGATAATACTCCTGATGAATTTTTGGCTGATAAGGGTAGTATTAGTGAAATAATTTTATGGATTAATGAATAATTAATATATAAATAATATATATTAATGAGTTCCAATACTACGTTTTCATCTCAAGGTAATTTTAATAGACCAGAAATTATAAAATTAGAACCACAAAAAAATATTGTAAATATTATAATATTATGTTCTACTTTTATATTATTATTAATTCCTTTTATTGATTCTATTTCCCATAAATTTGGAGGAAATTTTAAATATAATGCTCCTAGTTATTTTTCTATTTATGTTATAGTCGTTTCAGCTATCTTTATTTTTTCACTTATCAATATATTAAAAAATTTTAATAAAATCTGGAAAAATGATAAATATACGAGAATCGCATCAAAATGTTCAAATATTTCTTTTATTGCTGGAGTTATAGCTTTTATTATTATGATAAGTGAAATAAATAATAATATCAATTATATTAAAAATAAATTATGGGATTTCAGTGGAGTTAATACCAACACTGAAAAAAAACGCCAATTAGATTTATGTATCACAGCTTATTTTGGAGATGGTAAATGGATCGGTATTTCTATATATACATTTATAATTTCTATATGTATTTTACTTTGTTTTAAATTACCTGACAACGACGTTTTTAAAATTCTGCTGTCTTTTGTTGTTTTGGTATTAACGATATTAATGTATTTATGTAATTATGAACCGTGGTACAGAGATACATTTAAAAAGAAACAAGCACTAACTTGTCCTACTAAAGAGTAATTAATATATATATAATTGATTTTTATATATATATATATTTATATATGAATATCATTCTTCCAATCTTAAAAAAAATCTTTACCATCTATAATATTTTATTATTTGGATTATTAGTAACATTTATCGTATTTATTATACAATATATGGAAGGAACAAAGAAAAATTTTTGGGATATTAATGTATTACTAATTGTATATAGTGCAATTCTTATTGTTCCATTTTGTAATTACATATTGAATATACTAAAAGGTGACAGGATATTGAAATATGCATACCAATTAATAGTCTTAATTTTTTACATAATTAATACTTCAATGTATGGTTCTCTTAATCATCTTCATCCAATAAAAGGAGACATCGTATCAAGTATATTTCATATATTATTTATTATTATTTCCATATTATTATTTATTATTGTAGTTGGTATTACATCTGAATTTAATAGTGTTAACTTTTTTTTTAATACAGTCACCAAAATTATGAAGAATAAATGGTGGTTATTAATTTTTTCTATAGTCCTGTTATTTGTGAATTTTCTAGTTTTTTATTTTGTAACTGATAAAAAAAATAATCATACAGTTGATACTTAATTTATTATAAAAAATCTAAATGTTAATCCATATTCTTTATGATGACTTTGACTCCATATTCCTGATATTTTTAACAATAGTTTTAAATTATTATATTTGCCGATATTTATTATATTTTCATCAAATATTTTTATAAAATTATTTAATAATTGTTCTTCTATTCTATATATTTGTTTATCATTTATCATTTTGAATTTATTTAATATTGATTTTTCTATGGATTTTATATATTTTACTGTTTCATTATTTAACTGATTATTTTCAAAATGTAATTTTATCTTATTAAAATATTTTTCTATAGTTATATTGTTTAATTCTAACAATATTGATAGTCCATTAAATGTTATATTTTCATCTGAAAAATATATTCTGTAAAAATCACTATTATTCATTATATTGTTTTTTGTTTTATCGCTTATCATTATATTATTAACCTCATATTGATCCGGTTTTATTACTAGATGCATTATATTAATAATATAATTATATTTAAGTAACATTATATATATTTTTTTGAATATTATATAATAATAATATTGTTTCTATATCCATATCTTTTTCTAATAATTCCATAGTATTACCTAATTCTTTTATTTGTTTTAATGAATGATTTAACATTTTTATTCTATATTTCATTATATTTAACCATAAAAATGATATGTTTGGATATTTTTCTTTTCTTTCATTTAATATCTCTATACATTCATTTATGTCTTTTTCCATAATTATATCTTTTTAATATATTTAAGTATTAAACATACTACAATATATATTATATTATGAAATATCTTTCTTCTCGTTTTGATGAATATATTGCCGAATGTGAAAAAAAAAATATTCATTCTAATATGAAACCAATATTTTCTACTTTACAAAATAATATTAATAAATTGTCACATTTAATTTTTTATGGTCCTCCAGGTATTGGTAAATATACACAATCTCTTATGTTTATTAAAAAATTCAGTCAATCTAATCTTAAATATGAACGTAAAATTAATATAAATTTTAATCCTAAAAAATCTTTCATATTTAAGTTAAGTGATATTCACTTTGAAATTGATATGGAATTATTAGGATGTAATGCCAAAGTCCTTTTTAATGATATATATAATAATATATTGGATATTTTTAACACTTCCAAAACTAATGATGTATTCATTTTATGTAAAAATTTTCATTGTATACATAATGAATTATTAGATATCTTTTATAGTTATATGCAATCATTAAATCATAAAAATATCAATTTACATTATATTTTAATAACTGAAAATGTAAGTTTTATTCCTAATAATATATTAAATCGTTGTCAAATCATATCTTTTAAAAAACCTACAAAATCTACATATAATAAAACATTCAAATCTACATTAGATACTACTAGTATACATAAATCCGATAATATTAAAAATATTATTCATAATATTGATTCATTAAATAATATTCATTCTAATATTACTAATAAAATTATTCATCATATTGACAATTACAAAAATATCAACTTTTTACAATTCCGTGATATTATTTATGATATATTTATTTATAAACTTGATTTAAATAATTGTATATTTGATATATTAAATCATTTTATAATTAAGGATAAAATTAATAATGATAATATACTTGATATATTGTCAAAGTTATATATATTTTTTAAATTTTATAATAATAATTATAGACCTATTTATCATTTAGAGAATTTCTTCTATTATTTATGTACTATAATACATGACATCCATTAAATCTATTCAAGAAGCTTGTAAAATATTAGATATGTGTCCAAAATATACTAATGATACGTTACGTAAAGCTTATTTAAAATCAGCTCTTAAATACCATCCTGATAAACCTAATGGAAATGCCGAAAAATTTAAACAAATACACGATGCATATGAATATTTACAAAACGAATCTATATGGACTGATGAATGTAAGGAAAAAACTTATAATAATTATTCTGATATTCTTAATGATTTTTTAAAACATCATTGTAATACTACATTTGATGAATTATTTATTAATACTTCATTTTCTGAATTTCTCAAATATGATAACGTCAAAAATATATCTCTTACTATATTTAAAAATTTAAGCACTAAAAAATCTATTGAAATTTATGAATTAATAAAAGAAAATAAACAATTTTTTAATATTAAAGATGAATTATTAATCAATATGAATACTATTATTAAAAAAAAATTAGCTAATGATAATATTATTATTATTCATCCTTCTCTTGATGATTTATTAAATGATAAAATTTATAAACTTGATATTTCTGATAATATTGTTTATATTCCATTATGGCATAAAACTTATTTTTTAAAAAATTCTAATGTTATGGTTAATGTTATTCCTGATATTTCTAATAATATACATATTAATTATAAAAATGATATATTTTATTCATTAAATTTACCCATAGATACCTTATTTAATAATGAATTATACAATTTTAAAATTGGTGATAAAGATTTTTCTTTTGATGTTAATTTATTACATTTAACAAAATCACCACAAATGATTAAATTAAAAGATAAAGGTATATTAAAAATTAATAATAATGATTTATTTGATGTTACAAAGAGAGGAAATATATATTTAGATATTAAATTATATTAATAAGAGTAATATATAAATATTTTAATATAAATAATTATATATAGAATGGAAGCAAAAGTACAAAATTCAGGAGCAACAGGACCACCAAAAAAATCAGGATCAAAACCACCACGACCACCACCACCACTGACGAAACTACCTTACACAATAGAACAAGGAGCGAAATTAGCTACATTTTTAAAAGAAAATGAATTAGAACTAGATAAAAAACTTGAAAATACACTCATAATGTATAATTTAAATAAAAAACTTCAATATAATAAGGCAACCTTGATAGAGGTAAAAAAATGGGCGGATGAAGAACAACTATTGGCAAAAGAGGATGAAAAAAAACACTTAACAAATTTATTAGAAAACATAACGGGCATTTTAACCGCTCAAGATGAAGTTAATAACGACTACGGGATGGGAAAAGTGGATAAGGTAGAAGCTACAAAAATCACTATTGATACACTATTCGAAGATTTGGAATCAAATAAAACGGCTTTTGAAGAACATATAAAAAAAAAAGGAGCAGACGAGGAGGAGGAAAAAAAGAAGGTTGAAAAAGTATTAAGAAAATTATGGAATACATATATAACTTTTAATACGGATGCTGTTAAAAACGTAATAAATAAAATTGTTCCAAAAAATAAAACGGGACAAAGTGCCGAAATTAAAAAAGATAAATTGGACAAGTTAATAGAGCAAGTAGATAATGAAAAAGAGACGAGTAAAGAGATGCTTGAAAAACAAGTTGAAGGAAATGATGTAAAAAAAACAGAGTATAAAGACTACATTAAAAATTTAAAAAAATTGATGATTAAGGATAAAGCAGATAAATTGGACAAGTTAAAAGATATAGGAAAAAAAATTATTGAATTAGATAACGCAAAACAAACATTGAAAAAGCTTGAAGTAATGCTTGATGAATCAGAACAAGCAGAAGAGCAATCAAAACAGCAAAAAACAGAGGATAATACAGCAAATGCAGCAGCAAACGAAGATGTAAAAAATAAAGAAATAGCAAAAGTAAAAGTGCCAGGAGATAATGAGCAAAAAAGTGAAACTCCAAGTCAAGTACGTGCAAGAAAGATGAGAGAAGAGGCAACAGGATCTTCTACTATTGGCTCACTTCCGAAAAAAGCAGAACCTGGAAAGGGAAAGGTTGAAGTTAACAAAGATAATGTTAAAAAAGCTATGAATAAAGTGAAAAAAGGGGAAAAAATAGATCTTGCAAAAGAACATTCATTTCTTCAAAATGACCTAGAAGTAGAAGTAGATGCAATTAAAGCTAATTTTGACAAAACACCAGAAAAAGCATTAGATGATTATTATAACTTATTCTCCACAATAACAAAAGGGGGAACAATTCCTGTTACTAAGGAAACAAAATATGAAGATAAATTATTAGAAAAAATCGCTTTTGGTAAAAATCTCGTTATATTAGAGGGGGAAAAGAATGCGTCGAATAGTGGAGTTGATGATATATTTGTAATACGAACAGATGATGATAATAATAAAGTGATTGAACAGGTTATAGTGTATGAGACGAAAAAAAATAATATAAAATGGTTTGACATACCAGAAAATGTGCAGAAAGGTCTGAGAATTACCGAAGGTGGAAAAATTAATGATAAAATATTAGAAGACTTTTTGAACAAGCAGAATATTAAAGAAGTAAAAATAAACCTAGAGGAATTTAAAACACAGTTTCCAAAATATATAGGTGATGCAACAGTTACTCTAGGTGGAGGAGGAAAAAGGAAATCAAAAAGTAGAAAAAGCAAAAAACGAAGAAAAGGAAGAAAAAATAAAACCAAAAAAAGAAGTAAATCTAAAAAATAAATAGTATTAAGTATTTGAATATTATTTATTATAAAAAAATTTATAATAGCGACGAGTGGGATCGAACCACCGACCTTCTGGTTATGAGCCAGACACGCTAACCGCTGCGCCACGTCGCTTTTGCCCACCGTGGGGATCGAACCCACGACCACGTGCTTAAAAGGCACGCGCTCTACCAACTGAGCTAGACGGGCAAATGTTACAGACTAGTGTTAAATAAATTTGTTCAGGGACAAATATATTGATTAAACCCTTACCTCCATCTGCATTACTCAACCCCTACTCCAACAGTCTAATAAATCCACGATTAATTAGAGAGAAATGACTTTATAGCTTCTGAAAATACTTGCTGTTTCTAGTCTTTGTTTTGACTTATTCAACGGGATTTTTTCAAATCCAAGTCAGATCCGGACAGTGTGAATTGAACACACGACCAATTGATCTACAGTCAATCGCTCTACCAACTGAGCTATATCCGGGTGGATGTTACAGATTACATTAAATCTACGGTGCATTAACCAATATGCTACAGTTCCCTAACTTAATAGGATGGAACTGAGAGGAATCGAACCTACTATTAACCGGCTAATAGTGCGTGATTAAGTTTTGCTGTTAGTAATCTTAGTGCCTTTTTTTAAGTCGGCTTCTTACTTTCACCTCCGCTCAAGATAGGGATCGAACCTATGACCTTGCGATTAACAGTCGCACGCTCTAACCAACTGAGCTACTCGAGCACAATATAGAAAAATTTTCTATTACTATAATTAATATATAAATTTATTTAAATGGTTTTTTTAATTAA
>CEWO01011026.1_pt1 | contig 13551 bp, 10 predicted proteins | sample 361561 | NCBI WGS metagenome assembly CEWO01 (sample SAMEA2623627, study PRJEB7988) | marine metagenome | isolation source: saline water (ENVO:00002010), including
TTTTTTAGAAAACCCTGATTATACAGGGCCAGATCAAGGAGAAGGAAATGGTATTCCAGATCCTGGAGAACCAGGTGTAAATTATGCGGGATTTGTTATCGTAGATTCAATTGATAATGACTGCGATGGCTGTGATTATGATAATGATGGTTATCCTAATTTTCAAGAACTACAACTAAATACCAATATATATGATCCTACTGATTTTCCATCAGCCGTTGATCCTCTATCAGAATTTATAGCATATGATGAACTTATAGATGAACAACATTGTGGTTCTATGCAATACACACCATACATAGATCCAAGTGATGAATCAGGCCTTAAAAAAGGCAGATTATGGAAATGTGAAGAAGGTGTTGATGAAAGTGATGAATATGAACAAATTATTTCAAATGAATTTGGATTATATTTTCAAACAAAAACAATCCCTAAGAAAAATAAAAAATTTGAAATTATTACCGCTGCAAGGTTTGACCAACATGATATGCTAAATGAGGGAATACAGTTTTCACCTAAATTTGGATTATTTTATAAACCTAATAATTTTCAGACATTTAGATTTACGTATGGTAAAGCATTCAATACCCCTACAGCTATTAATTTAGCAACTGATTTATTCATTGGTAAAAGAGGATTTGTAGATTATTATTTAAGAGGAAATACAGATGGAACTCCATATCTTAGAGTTGGAGATGAGTTTATTGCCTCAACCCCATCAGTAAAAATTGATAATGAGTTATATAATTTAATTAACATTACAGGTGGACAAAATGCAAACTACTGGGATGACTATACTGATAGGATAGATGGAGCAGTATATTTTTTAGGATTTAACACAGACTTTAGTGATGTTCCAGAGTTCATGCCCTTAGACACTGCTTTATATACTATTTGGGTTCCAGAATTAGCTGACTCTGGAAGGATATATACCCCAATAGAGGCATTAAATATTCAGGATGTTGCTCCGATTCAAACTGAGAAAATTCAAACCTTAGAAATTGGATTTAAAGGATTTTTATCAGAAAGAATTCATGCTTCAGTTGATTATTATGTTAGTCTTTATGAAGATTTTTTTAGTGCTCCAACAGTTATTACCCCTTTAATAATAAAAAGACAGTTTCAAGATAATATTGATATTACAAATTTTGACAACATGGAAGTTGTCGGATTGCTTCCAGCAAATTATAATGGAGGGAATGCACCATTTGCAACGCAATGGGATGGCAGAGATAATGATAATGATTGGCATTGTGGTCAAGATTCAGACTGTGCATACAGAAATTATGGATATTTTGAAAATGATGATGATACAACTCCTGAGTATGGTTTAGATTGGTATGACTTATTTAATTGGCAAGGAATTGAAGAACCATATACTGATAGCAATTCAAATGGAATGTGGGATTCTAATGAACAATATGAGGACCTGGATAATAGTGGCTATTGGAATTGCATAAACTGCTCTGGAGAATGGGGCTATATAGATTGGAGAACAACAAATGGTGGAGCTGATACATTAGGATATAGTATTATCCGTCCAGAAGATGTAATTAATACTGCTTTAGCAATAGAATCTGGAGCAATAAATTTTGGTGATGCTGGTCCTGAGGCTCAATATTGGACCCCTGTTGGAGTAGATGAATATAGCGCTGTTAGCGGATTATCTGAGGCTGAGTATATAGAATCACCACTAATTGGTGTAGATGGGAAACCTATAGTTGCTCCGGGGTTTGCTTATACTCCCCTACATTCAGTATTAGCTCCTATGAATTATGGAGAGGTAACAATGCAAGGAATTGATTTGGGTTTAACATATTTAATTCCAGAGTCTAATATGGCTATCGATGCAAACTTCTCCTTTTATAACACGACTGAATATTTCAATACACTAACTTTGAAAAATGACCCAATAAATGCTCCAAAATTTAAAATGAATGCATCTGTGAATTGGGAATCTCCAATTGGTAATTTTTCATTTAAATATAGGCATGTAGATCAATTCCAATGGCAAGATGGAATATGGGAAGGCGTTATTGGACCTTATGATTTATTTGATATCTATTATAATTATAGAATTAATAAACATTTAGAATTGAATATGACTGGCTTAAATGTATTTGATGATAGACATAAAGAGATGATTGGTGGTGCTGTAATGGGCAGACAAATCATCATGAGACTTTCTGCTTCTATCTAATTTGGGAGTTTGTCTTTTGGTACTTTAAAAGCTGGTGATATTTTTTGGTTTGAAATTTTAATCTCACCGTATTTTTTTTCAAATTTTTTTATATTATCTTGAAGTGCATTAGCAAAAGTTTTAGCATGCACTGGAGATATAATTATTCTAGATTTCACTTTATGTTTCATTGCACCTGGTAAAACTCTAATAAAGTCTAAAATAAATTCAGCCAAGGAATGAGTTACAACTGCAAAATTTGCATAACTACCCTCTCCAACCTTCTCATCAATTTCAATTTTAAGTTTTTGTGGGTTATCTTTATTTTTATCCATTATTTTTTATTCTTTTTATTAAATTCTTCCCAATCTTCATCTACACCTTCCCAAACTCTAAAACTTTCTTCATCTGTTGTTACTTCTTTTAAATCTACCGATTCATCATAATTTTTTAATTTTTCTGATTTATCTTCATAATCTTCAGGATTAGTAAAATCTTCTAATTCTTTTTCTTCTATTGTCTTATGTTCAATTTCATCACCATATAAAGTCTCATCAAAAAAATCTAAATCTGATACAATACCAACCATCATTAAATATTCTAAAAAAGCTAAAAATTTCTTTTGTTTTAAATTTGTTTTACAGTGGGGACAAATTAATTCTTTTTTCAATCCTTCTTCTTCTAATTCACCTGCACAAGCAGGACAAATCAATCCTTCAAACGCCATTTTTATCTCCTTATTAGGGTAGAAATATACTTGATGTTAATATTTTGAGCAAGAAATTATATCAAAAATTTTCATATAAATATTTTAATAAATTTTCTTCAGTTTCATGTAAAAGAGTGTCTCTTCTTTTTAGCATTAATCTGCATGTATTTATAAATTTATCAAAATCTACTTTTTGATCATCTCCCCATGAAAAAGACTTAATAAATTTATTATTAAAGTTATGATTAAAAATATTAGATCCAATGCCTATATAAGTCCCGGTATTAATACTTGTTGCTATAGAGATTCTTGAAAAATCACCTATCATGGTACCTAAAAAAGTTTTGTTTGAATTAACTATATTATCTCCAAAGCTAAATTTAACATCACTATAATTATTTTTTAAATTACTATTATTTGTACCTGCTCCTATATTAACCCATTCGCCTATATAACTATGACCGATAAAACCATCATGAACTTTATTAGAAAAACCATGAAAAATAGAGTTTGTGACCTCCCCTCCCACCTTGCAATTTGGTCCAATTAATGTTCCACCTCTTATCTTTGAACCTGGAGAAATATATGAATCTTTGTCAATAAATACTGGTCCTTGAATTAATGCGCCAATATCAATTTTAACGTTATTATTAATATAAACCGGACCATTTGTTGCATCTATTATTACACCAGGCTTAATATTAACATTATTATTAATTGAAATAAAATTTTTATTAATTAAGCAAACCTTATCAATATGTGATAGATCTGTATTTTTTATTTTTAAAAAATCTTTCTTTATTATTGAACTAAACAAATAAATAGAATCCCAAATATAATTTATATTAGAAATTGAATCATTATTTTTTAGTTTTCTTATTTTTAAATTGAATTCTTCTAAAGAAATTTCTGAGTTATTACGAAATAATAATAAATTTTCATTATTAAATAATTCTATATAGTCTCTATCCCAAACGACTTTAGCATTAATACATTCACCGCAAGGTACAACACTAGGATTTACATCATATTCAGGGAATCTGAATTTTATTATATCTTTAATCTCATCTCTTACAATAAGATAAATTTCATGCTTAGGGAAAGAATCAACAAATCTATCTAAATTTGAAAACAAACCTGTTTTAATTTCAAATGTAGCATGATTTAAGCTAAAAGGCTCTAAATTCTTTGTTAAATGGTCTTCAAATATTATTAATTTCATAAAATTATTTTAAGAGTGTATTTATTTGTTTATATCCGTCTTCTAATATATCAAAACTATCTAAATCAAATTGAATATTATAAAAATAATCAGAATAACTATTTTTAAATCCTACTTTATAATAACTTGACATTTTATTAATTAAATATGATATATCAAAAACAAATTCATTATTTAAATCAATAATAAAATCAAAATTATTTTTCGTTGCTATTTCATTACTAAAGTAGCTATCAAATTCAACCTTATCTTTCTTTATATTATGATATAAATCATAAATATGTCCATTTAAATGAAAATTATTTTTATAAATAGAATTAATTAAATAATAATAATTAACATCTTCTTTTTTAACTAAATTTCTCAATGAGTAAAGAGCAACCCTAAACTCCTCCTCTTTTATTGGGAAAATTATTAATACATTTTTTATTTTGTTTTTATTATTTTGATTAACTTCTATTGAATTATCAATCATTTTAATTTTTCCTAATAATTTCAGGTAAAATAATTTAAATTTCAATAGGTATACTTTAATTTTTTTCATTAAGTATAATTTACAAATTGATTAAAATTTTAAAAATATAAAGATTTAATATTTTGAGACATAAAATAATTACATTTTTTTTACTTCTATCATATGTATTATCAGAAGATACTACATCAAATTATTTGTGGCCCACAAATACCTCCAAGACTATAACAACTCTTTTTGGTGAAAAAAGAAGTAGAAGATTTCATGCAGGTATAGATGTAAGAACATATGGTAAAATTGGTAATAAAATTTATGCAATTGAATCTGGATATATAAGTAGAATCAAAATAAGCCCTGATGGATATGGAAAAGCACTCTATTTAACCTTAGACGATGGAAATATTGTTCTATATGCCCATTTAGATAAGTACAATTCAGAAATTGAATTAATCATTAATAATATTAGAAAAAATAAAAAAGATAGTTTCATAAATCATTACTTAAAAAACAATGAGTTGAGAGTTAATAAGGGCGATATACTTGGTTATTGTGGAGATACTGGGAGTTTATCTGGACCTCATCTTCATTTTGAAATAAGAGATCCAAATGGACTACCTATAAATCCTTTAAAAGGATACTATTCTATAATTGATACCTTACGACCTGTTGCAAAATCATTGGCTTTAATGCCTCTTGATAATAATTGTTATATAAATGGAAAACAAGAATACAGCTTATTTAATATTGAACCTCTTGTTTATAACAATAATGAAAATACATATAAATATTTTATAAAAGATACCATATCTGTTGTTGGAAAATTTGGAGTAGGACTTGAAGTATTTGACCAAATCAATTCATCTCCATTTAATTTTGGTGTATATGAAATAGAAATGCTTATAGATAATAAATTGCAATACAAAATCAATTTTGATAAATACAATTTCAAACATGACCATTTAATTTATAAAGAGATGGATTATTATATTTTAGAAAAAGAATCAAGAAATTTTCACAGACTATTTATAAATGATAATACTGACTTAGATTTTATTGATAAAAAATCAAACAAAGGAATAACTCTAGATAATGATTATCATAATTTAATTATAAATGTTACAGATAATTTTAATAATAGTATTCAAATTCAAGGAGTAATTAAAGGTGATATAAGCTTACCACCAGATATAATTTATGATAATATTAATTTTATTTTAAAGACAACGTATCCAAATAATGATTTAAAATTTATACTATCAACTAGATATGAAAATTCAAGAGGAATTACGCCCAATTATACCCAAATAGATTCTACTACATATGTTTTTGAAAAGCCTATAAAACCCTATGAAGTCTTAACACTATATAATAAGAAAGATGGTATAACTTCAAAGCCTAAATTCATCTCATTTAATAACCTAGATCCATACAAAATAAATGGAAATTTTGAGATAGAACACTTTAATGATTATATTAAAATAAACTTTATTGAGGATGTATTTAGCGGTTATGATGCAAAATTAATTTTAAAAAATGACAAAGATAAAGAAATCACTTTAAATCGTTCAGACAAAAATATTTTAACAACTAATTTAATTAATATTAATGAATTAAAAGAAATTGATGAAATTGTTATTATCTACGATACAAGTCCTGAAATTATATTTTCAAAAAAATTATATGGAAAAATCTTTAATAAAAATGAAATATCATCATTAGTTTTTAATGATTTTGAATTAGTAAATAATGAAAATTCTTTTTATTACGACACATTTATTGGCATAGATAGTGATGAAATTAAAATAACTAAGGATTTTGAAAAGATATCAGATCCAATAATTATATTCCCAAATACAAACCCATTTAAAAATTATACTATATTGAAATATAATAATACACAGGTTAAAAAAGGTGGCATCTATCAATATAATAAAAAAAATGAGAAATGGATTTTCAAAGAAAGATTAAATGATAGTGGATATGCTGAAGTTAAAATTTATTCTGGTGGTATATTTTGTATCTTAAATGAAAATACTAATCCAATTATTAAAAATGTATTTCCAAATAATAATTCATATTATAATGCTAATGATTTAAACACAATATCTTTTAATCTAATAGATTCACAATCAAATATTGATTACAATTCTATTAATATTTTATTAAATAATAGAACCATATATTTTGATTATATTCCATATAGAGATTATGTTAGAGCAACTTTATTTGATGTTTTAGACAAAGGTGAAAATATTTTACAAATTTCTATCAATGATAATATTGGTAATAAATCAGAAAAAGAAATAAAGTTTTTTATTAAATAAATATAATGAAAAATATCATAATAGGCATTACAGGTGGTTCAGGGTCAGGAAAAACGTATTTATCAAATAAGCTAATTGATATATTTGGAGAACAAAATATCAATCTAATTCAAATGGATTCATACTATAATGATTTAAAACATTTATCAATGGAAGAAAGAGAAAAAAATAATTTTGATGAACCCAATGCCTTTGACTTCAATCTTCTTTTAGATCATCTGAAAACGCTGGATAATATAGGAAATGTTGAAATTCCAGTTTATGATTATAAAACTCATACAAGAAAAAGTAAAACTAGTGGAATAATTTATAAACCAATTTTAATTATAGAAGGCATATTTGCTATATATAATAAAAAAATAAGAAATCTGATGAATCTAGCTGTATTTATAGATATAGAAAATAATATAAGAAAAGAACGCCGAATTAAAAGGGATATGATCCAAAGAGAGAGAACCGAGGATTCTATTATTTATCAATATGAAAACGTTGTAGAGCCAATGTATAAAAAATATATTTCTCCAATGAAAAAGAAATCTAATCTAATCCTAAAAGAAATCAGTGAAAAAAGCAATGAATTTAATAAATTAGTTAACTATATAAATAAAATTATTATTGAAAATGAATAAAAATAGAACAGGAACTATAGAAGTAATTTGTGGACCTATGTTTAGTGGAAAAACTGAGGAGCTAATAAGGAGATTAGTTAGAGGACAAATTGCAAAAAAAAATGTTTCTATTTTTAAAAATGCTGTTGATAATAGATATAGTGATGAATATGTTGTTTCTCATAATAAAAATAAAATTAAATGTCAATCAATTAAAGAAGCAGAAGAAATCTTTAATTACAGTAATGAAATTGATATAATTGGGATTGATGAAACTCAATTTTTTGATTTATCAATTATAGATGTTTGTAATAAATTAGCCAATGATGGAAAAAGAATTATTATTGCTGGACTAGATAGAGATTATAAATCGATTCCATTTGAATCAATGGCATATTTATTAGCACATGCTGAAAAAATTACAAAGCTATCATCTATATGCATGTCATGTGGTGATTATGCTTATTTTAGTCAAAGATTAACAGATGATGAATCACAAATACTTGTTGGTGAATCTGAAGAATATGAAGCAAGATGTAGAAAATGTTTTAAACCATAATTAATAAAGGGAAATTATGAATAAATTAATAGGTATTATTGGAGTTTTTGCAATTTTAGGGTTAGCATATCTTTTATCTAATAATAAAAATAAAATTGATAAACGATTAATTCTTTGGGGAATATCTTTACAAATATTTTTTGCTATTTTAATTCTAAAAGTTCCTGGTGGAAAGTTTGTATTCAATAGTATTGATACTATTATTAAGAAAATTCTAGACTTTTCTGTTGAAGGTAGTAAGTTTTTATTTGGGAATTTAGCTGATGATAGTTTGTATTTTCCTGCAGATGGAACGTGGCCTGGGTTTGGTTTTCAATTTGCATTTCTTGTTTTACCTACAGTAATATTTTTTTCTAGTTTAATGTCAGTATTATATCATATTGGAATTATGCAAAAAATAATAAAAGTCATCACAAAGATTATGCAAAAGACTATGGGTACTAGTGGAGCTGAGACAACTAGTATCTCAGCAAATATTTTTGTAGGACAAACTGAGGCTCCACTTGTTATTAAACCTTTTATAAATAAAATGACAAATTCAGAATTAATAGCAATAATGACTGGGGGATTTGCAACCGTAGCTGGTGGTGTTATGGCAGCTTATGTATTAATGTTAAGCAATGCTATTCCAGGAATAGCTGGTCATTTAATGGCCGCATCAATAATGAGTGCTCCTGCTGCACTAGTTATTGCAAAAATTATTTATCCAGAAACATCTAAACCTGAAACTGCCTCTGAAGATGTAGAACTATCAAAAGTTTCAGATGAAGCTAATTTTCTTGAAGCAATAGGAAATGGTGCAACAGAGGGTATGAAATTAGCACTAAATATTGCAGCTATGTTAATTGCATTTATATCAGTTATAACATTATTGAATTGGTTACTAAGCTTAATTTCTTTTGGTGAAACAATTTTATCTATTGAATTAATCCTTGGTTATATCTTTATGCCTCTAGCATTTCTTATGGGTGCACCGTGGTCTGAAGCTCAAATTTTAGGAAGTTTAATGGGACAAAAACTAGTTTTGACAGAATTTATTGCATATGGGAATTTAGCTGCGTTAGGAGATACAATATCACCTAGAACAGCAACGATAGCTGCATATGCATTATGCGGTTTTGCTAATTTTGCATCAATAGGAATTCAATTAGGCGGCATTGGTTCTATTGCACCTGAAAGAAAAAAAGATCTGGCAAAATTAGTTACAAAAGCAATGCTTGGTGGAGCACTCGCTTCATGGTTGACAGCTACAATTGCAGGAATTTTAATTTAAGGTAATATAATTTATGAAAATTTTATTAATAGGTCCTCCAGGTGGAGGAAAAGGTACACAAGCAAAAAAAATATCATCAAAATTTAATATCCCTCAAATATCAACAGGTGATATGCTTAGGGAACATGTAAAAAAAATGTCTCCTTTAGGTATAAAAGCAAAAGAATTTATGGATTCTGGAGAGCTAGTTCCTGATAATTTAATACTTGAAATGATGAAAAAAAAATTATCTGATAATGAATGTCAAAATGGATATATTTTAGATGGATTCCCTAGAACCTTACCTCAAGCTGAAGGTCTAGATAGAATATTAAATGAAATAAATAGTAAACTTAACAACGTCATAATCATTGAAGTAAATGATAATGCAATTATTGATAGAATGAGTGGCAGAAGAGTACATAAGAATTCAGGAAGAATTTATCATGTTAAATTTAATCCACCAAAAAATGATGGTTTAGATGATATTACAAATGAACCATTATCAATAAGATCAGATGATAAAAAAGAAACAGTTAAAAATCGTTTAGAGATTTATCATGATATAACTAAACCTCTTATTAATTACTATAGCAAAAAAAATATTTTATCTACAGTAAATGGTGAAGATGAAATTGATAATGTATTTTCAAATATAATTAAAAATTTATAATCTAATGTTGAAAATAGGAGTAACTGGAGGAATATCATCAGGTAAAACTACAGTATGCAAATATTTTAATAAAAAAAATAATATTTTTATATTTAATGCAGATAAAGAATCAAAAAGACATCTCAAGAATTCTATTATACTACAAAAAAAGTTGGTTCATGTTTTTACAGAAAAAATCATAGAAAATAAAAAAATAAACTTTGATTTATTAGCAAAAGAAGCATTCTCAAATTCTACAAATCACAAAATATTAAACGGTATTTTATGGCCTGAAATTTATATTTTAATTAATAATGCATATGAAAAAGCTAAAAAAAAACATTACAAACTATTTATTGTTGATGCAGCATTAATATTTGAAGCAAATTTTACAAATTTTTTTGATAAAACAATATTAATAGTAACTAATAAAGAAAAAAGAATTAAAAGAGCCATAACAAGAAATAATTTATCTCTAGAAAGTATCCAAAACAGAATGAAATTACAGATGTCTGATAATAAAAAAAAGGAACTATCAGATATCATTATTTATAATAATGGAGATATAAAATCTTTATATAAAAAAATCGATAAGCTATACAATAACTTATTATTTTAGTAATGTTACTTTTTTAACAAAACTCTTATTGTCAATATTAAATTTAACAAAATATATTCCACTTGAAAATTCAGAAGCATTCCATGTTAAATTATAATATCCTCTATCGAAAAATTTATTCGAAACTAAATTATCAACTAACTGACCTTTAATATTATAAACATTAACATTTAATATTGACTGACTTGCTACTTCAATATCAATATTTACAATTGGATTGAAAGGATTAGGATAGGCATCTTTAACTGAGAATGAATCTGGAAGTTCAACCTCATCAATCTCATTATGAATAACAAAATTATTTAAATTAGACCAATTTGGAACAGTGGCATGTATATCAATAATATTATTTGTTGTGTATTGATAAACTTTGAAGGAAACTTTTGAATCATTGTCACAATAATTTTGAGTCTCATCAAATTCATCTACACCCATAATTGGTACTTCAGTATATTCACCAAACCATTTTCTTGCACCTACTAATTCTTCATTACAATAACCTAATATCCAATCATCATTAGTAATTTCTATATTATTAATTTTAATATTTTTAAAGAAGTAAAAAGCTTGATTTTGTGATTGATTATAGTAAAATTCCTGTGGCAAATCTAATCTATCAGTATTTATTATTTCATTATTATTTCTAGCAAGGTTATCTGAAAAAATATAATTAAAATCAACGTCCTCAGTTACATTAAACCAATAACCTCTTAAAGGTTGCAAACCATTATTTGCAAGTGATCCTACCCACTCTCCATTAATTCTTGTAGCGGAAGTATTTTCACCAATAACATCAGTAAATAATTCTTCTATATCATCTGGTAAAACATCATCAATATCACTATAAACATCTTCACTTATATAAGATAATAAATTATTACCATAGTGTAGGCTATATTCAATTTCATCATCCTGATCAATAAACCTATATGTCTCAATTTCAAAAGAATCCTCATTTTCTAACCTTAACCAATATCCTCTTTGAGATTCCAAAGTATCTAAACTACCAAACCACGAACCATTATTATAATCATCTAAGAATATAGAAGCATAGTTTTCAGTAAATATATGTGTTAAACTTTCAAGAGGGTTAAATATTGATTGAATTGAATTATCATTACTATCTAAACCAATAAAACTAATTAAGTTATTACCCTGAGAAAGGAAATCAAATTGCTGCAATACCTTAATATCTAAGTTAAATATTTGTTCATCAAATTCAGCAAACAATTGAGAATCAGAAATTTTAATTGAAATTTCTTCATATAGGCCAGTTTTATTTGGGGTCCAAGTAATCAATCCTTCTTGGCTAATTTGCATTCCATCAGGATTGTTAGACAAACTATAATAAAACACATCACTATCAGGATCATCTATCTGAAGCTGATAATAATATTCAGAATTTACATATGAGTTTTCAACAGGTAATGATGTAATAATAGGTAAATCATTTACTGGCTCTACAAAAATTTCAAAAGTTTGGAATTCAATATTTCCATTTCCATCATCAATAGTAATAGTTATTTCATCTGAGGTTAATATTCCCTCAGTTGGAGTCCATGTAATCAACCCTGTATTTAGCAATACCATATCATCTGGAGCATTGTTAGATAAAGTATAAATTAATACATCATTATCAGGGTCATCAACTTCTATTTGATATTGATATTCGATATCTTCAACAGCATCAATAATTGGTGAACTTGTAATACTAAAAGGATCATCAACATTTAATATCTCAATATAAATTGTTCCATTATCTGAAAGCTCTCCATCATCAACAATGAAAAACAATTCATCTAAACCGTAGTAATCCTGATCAGGTACGTAGGTTATAAATCCAGAATTTATTTGATATGTTCCATGTTGAGGTAATTGCTCAATAGTATAGTTCAAATTAAAATTATCAACATCAGAAGCATTAAAACTAAATGTGTTAGATGTATCTTCATTTAAAATAACTGAAATATCATCAGATTGAGGAGGGTCATTAACAGGCAATACATCTAAAATAAATTCAGAAAAAGTATTTAAAACATTATCAGAGACTATAACATTTATTGTTAATTGACCATAATAATTTTCATTTGGAATGATATTTAGATTATTATCCTCATAATATAAAATAGCATTCTCCTCTGATTCAAAATCATAAATCAATTCATCACCATCAATATCTGTTGCTATAACTTCTATAGTAAATACATCATCTTCATTTATAGAAGTATCTGATATGCTTTCAATTTGCGGATAATCATTTACATTATTAATATTCAAAGTAACTACAGATTCCTCAGAGTCTAATAATCCATCTGTAGCAATAAAGGTAAAAGAATCTTCACCAACAAAGTTTAAATTGGGAATATATGTAACAATTGAACCTTCAATAGATACTATACTTCCACTAGGATTACTTATAACACTATAAACTAAAGGATCACCATCTACATCAGAAGCCTGTAAAACTATAGAAGTTGTTTCATCTTCATTCATATCTATACTAAAATTATTTGATATTGGCGGATCATTAACAGATAATACAGAGACAATAACAATTTGAACATCAGTTAATTCCCCATCAGAAACAGTTATAACAAAACTTTCAATACCGTAGAAATTATCATTAGGACTAAAGAAAACTGTATTATCAACAATAGATGTTAATATTAAATTACCACCTGAAACTTCATAACTTAAAGGATCTCCATCATAATCAATTGCATCTAACACCAAACTATATACATTATCTTCATCAAATGAAATATCTTCAACTGAAGATAAAACAGGAGCATCATTCACTGCATTTATTTGCAATATTACAACTGCATTATCAGTTAACTCTCCATCAGATACCTGGAATGTGAACTCATCTAAACCGTTGTAATTAAGATTAGGTAAATATGTAGCCAGCTGACCTTCAATAGTAACACTACCATTTGTAGCATCAGATAATAA
>CEWO01021810.1_pt1 | contig 13511 bp, 10 predicted proteins | sample 361561 | NCBI WGS metagenome assembly CEWO01 (sample SAMEA2623627, study PRJEB7988) | marine metagenome | isolation source: saline water (ENVO:00002010), including
AAATATAATAAATTTTCATAAATAGTGGGAGATGCACCGCCATAACTCTCTAAATCTTGCAACCACAAAACCTCTCCAGTTTTAGCATTCAAGGCTTGTACTGTGCCAAATCCTGTCGTGACAAAAAGCTGGCCTTTCGCTAACGCCAGTCCACCGCCTGAAGCATCAACCTGTTCCTCAAATTCACTACTAACGTCCCTTTGCCAGAGAATTACACCATTTACATCCAAAGCGGTTACCAGCGATTGACTGTCCAGTGTAAAGATTTGTCCCTCGTCAGCTACAGGCCCAGATGCTATCTGGTGGCGTCTGCTGTTACCCCGTCCAATTGAACTTTGCCACTTGAGTTTAAGAGAACCAGCTAACGAGACATGCCCAGGGTTATGTTGGGCATTTCCGCCACGATGGGTCCATTTTGAATTTGAGCTTGGTTCAGGCAATTTTAACTTGGGCAAGTTATCTATTTTATACCAATCCTCAGCTTTAATAACTGCCGAACCATCAAGCATCTCCCTTACGCCCGGTAAAGTTGGTTCTGGAGGAGAACATGCCAGATTAAGTAACAAGAATGTTAAATAAAACATTTTATTAAATTTCATGAGTGTTTCCCAATCAATTTTTAATGCCATTCGTTTTCTGAAGGTAGCAGGTCAATTTCCTGATTCAGGCTCGGAACCTAATGCCACCAGAAGTTCTGCCATCCGCTGAACTTGCGCTCGAGACGCCTCTGCATCCTGAATGTGTGATTTAAGAAACTCTATAGCTTTATTTGGATTTCCTAATTCCAACTCGAATGCCACTAATATTTCGACAGCCGCATTGCGATATATTCCACCAGGTTGGGATAAAATATCCAAAGTTTTAAGTTTCTGCTCTTTTGTTTGAGCACCAGGAATCATTGTTAATTTTAATTTTGCAAGATCACGGATGTATTCAGGTTGATCAGTATTTATAATGACAGCATTTAGAAAATTAATTGAATTTTCGTCTTTTCCACCAGCCGCTAGCATTTGGGCTACGATATTTTCAGAGCCTTGAGACGCAATTTCATTTAAAGCAGACGCACGCGCCACTTCATCGACAGTATCCATCGCCGCCAATAATGCATCTCCCCGAACCTGAGCTAATTTATCGGCTTTAGATTTTGACCACTCATTATAAGCTGTGCCGCTAACAATTATAACAATTAGAGCCGCCGGAATCCATCCAAAGCGCCGGAATAGGCCAAATAACCTATCTCGACGTACATCTTCCGTCACCTCTGCAATAAAACTGTCGGTTTCTGACATATTAAATCACCATATTGATCCTGGGCTCATATAGTCTAAAATACAAGAGCCCTACAAGCCCTTAAGAACCCACGATAACTTGAGTAATCAATTCCTGTTTATCGCAGTGGCACTTTCTGCTAATTGTAAGTTCCAAAGATGCGCATAGCGACCACCTTTCTTGAGCAACTCATTATGTTCACCTTGCTCTACAATCCTACCATTCTCTAAAAATACGATGCAATCAGCATGCACGACCGTGGACAGTCTGTGAGCGATAGTTAAAACGGTTCGTCCCTCCCCCATTTGAATTAGGCTATCTTGAATTTCCAGCTCAGTTTCCGAGTCCAAAGCTGATGTCGCTTCATCAAGCAACAAAATTGGAGGGTCTTTTAGCAAGGTGCGCGCAATCCCTACACGCTGTTTCTCACCTCCAGATAACTTTAGTCCCCGCTCACCGACAATTGTTTCATAGCCCAAAGGAAGGCTCTTCACAAAATCATGAATTTGGGCAGCTTTTGCAGCATTTTCAATCTGGGTCTGACTTGCCCCCATCCGACCATAAGCAATATTATATAAAATGGTGTCATTGAACAGTACTGTATCTTGAGGGACTACACCAATCGCTTCATGTAAACTCATTTGCGTGATGTCGCGAATATCTTGACCATCGATGAGCAAAGCACCGTCACCAACGTCATAAAACCGAAATAGCAAACGTCCCAAGGTTGATTTTCCAGAGCCCGATGGACCTACAATAGCCCAGGTTTCTCCAGGCTTTACTGTTAAGCTGATTCCTCGAAGAATAGAACGATTAGGTTCATATGAAAAATGTACATCCTTAAATTCGATGCATCCCCCACGTATAATTAAGTTTGATGCCAGATTTTTATCTTCAACTTCAGGCTTCTGCTCCAACAAGCTAAACATTTCGCTCATGTCTACCAAAGCTTGACGAATTTCTCGATATACAAACCCAAGAAAGTTGAGTGGCATCATTATCTGCATTATGTAAGCATTTACCGCTACAAATGCTCCGACACTTGCTCTTCCTTCCGCAACATCTTGCGCTGACATAATCATTACTGCAATCAAGCTTGCGTTAATAATCAGAGATTGCCCAATATTAATAAAACCTAATGAGTAAGATGTTTTAATAGCAGCAGCTTCATACCCCTCCATCGCATCATCATAACGAGCCGATTCACGCGTCTCAGCGCCAAAGTATTTTACGGTTTCAAAATTCAGAAGACTGTCGATAGCCTTTTGATTTGCATCCTTATCTTGATCATTCATTACTTTACGGATTTTTACTCGCCATTCAGTAACAACAGCTGTAAATCCAACATAAGCGACAATTGCTAGCGAAATAACTCCGAGATATCTAATATTAAAGAAGGTTGCCAAAGCAATGGAAATAAGTACCAGTTGCAAAACTAATGGACCAATTGAAAACAACAAAAAACGTAAGAGAAACGAAACACCTTTTACACCCCGCTCCATTACTCGGCTCAGTCCGCCTGTTTGCCGGGCAAGATGATAGCGCAAGGACATATTGTGAATATGTTGGAAGGTTTCTAAACCTACCTGCCTCAACGCGCGTTGGCCAACTTTAGCAAAAACGACATCACGCAATTGTTGAAAGGCGCTTTCTAGAACACGTGATACACCATAGGCAACGGTCAGGCCAATTGCTCCGAGCATAAAAAGCCTATTGGTGCCGCCGTCGCCTGACAGAACATCTACTGCAGCCCCCATGATCATTGGCGTGGCAACTGCAACCAGTTTAGCCATAATCAAACTTGCCAAAGCAATTGCAACCCGCCACCTTACCCAATTTTGACCTTTTGGCCACAAATAGGGAATTACCCGTGCGATAACGCGGATTTCAACCGCTCGGTCATGGTGGCTTTCTGGGCTTCCTAGACTTTTCATATCTTGATGAAATAGTAGGAAATTTGATAAAAGGAAGCCCTAGTTAGTCCGGAATTTCAAAAACCTGTCCAGGATAAATTAAATCAGGGTCTCGGATCCGCTCCTTATTAGCTTCGAAAACCTTATGATACTCAATACCAGCTCCATAACTTTCCTTGGCAATTGCCCAAAGAGTTGCGCCTGGCTGGACCGTTTTAACTCTGAATTCAACTGAAAGAGCGGGAGTTTTAACGCGGTCAACTGTGGGCTGCAGCCCTTTAACTGAACCATTCATGTTAGATTTAACTTCGTCTGATTGTAAACTTGATGTTGAAGCAGCCAGACCGCCAACCGTGTCTTGGACGATAACTTGTGTTTGGGAGATTTTAGTATCTGGATCTAACTTATTTTCGTCATCCACAGCTTCTTCTGCCATCATCTCCACTAATTCTGCAGGTTCCTCACGCTTAAATGGAATTTCTGTGCGCGAAATTACCTCACCTGTTTTGGATATCTCATCTGCCCGCAACGTATAAATTCCAGGTTCAATATTCATCAAGCTCGCTTTCCAGTAACCATTATCAGTAATTTGAGATGTAGTTTGAATTTGATTATCAATGTAAACCCTTACTACCCCATTACCGCCAGCCCGACCACCAACAACAACCTGACCATCCAAGTCATAAGAGATTGTATCAATGGAGACATTAGCGATACCTTCACTGGTATCTCCATCCTGGAGCACACGAACTCCATCTTCATCGGCAACAATAACTTCAGGACTTGGAGATTCTTCATTCGACTCTACTTCTGCTACTGCTACCTCATTGTTTAATTCAGTATTTTCCTCAATTTCATCCACGACGTCTGCTACATCTGGGACAACCACCTTTGGAAAGACAGTAACAAAAACAATATCTTCTGATATAATTGGGTCAGTTTCACCTTCTAAGTAATGCCACAATTGAAGGGCCTGTGGTTCGTCTTTTGATGGCAGAAGTGCGAATATCACGAATTGACCATTGCCTGTCAAATCTGCTCGAGCCCCTTGAAGTTCGCGCCCATCAACACTGAGAACAACATACCCGTAACCTTCCGCTATACCAGCAATAACTGCCGAGCCATCATCCTCCACACGAACAATATCAAATTTTGGCACCATCTTCTTTTCAGGTTTTGTTTCTGGTTCAACAACCTCTATTTGCTCAGTTATTATTGTTTCGTCAGTTATTATTATTTCTTCAGTTGCTGTTGTTTCATCAGCTGCTATTGTTTCCTCCGAAACCTCTATTTCAGCATTATTCGATAACACCTCTGTTTCATTTGTGCCTTCAATGTCTGCATCTTTTTGTACTTCTAACTCAGTTTCTTTTTCATCACCTTGACTAATCGAGTCGGCAGACCCTGTAGGTACACCAACTTCAATATTAGATTTTTCTGGCTGAATTAGTTCTCTTATTTGTGGGTAAAACCACCAAATTAGACCTACAAAAATCAGTGACCCCCAAATAAATGAATAGATCTTTTCTCTACGCTCGTTGTGGATTTCATCCGAATTGCTCATTTAGTCCCATTCCCCAATCGGTTGCGTCATGGTATCAGCCAGAGAATACCTGTCCAGCAAGAAGTGCGAGATTTAGTAATGACAAAATCAATTTGTGTTTTTTGTGGAGCAAGAAACGGAAATAAACCTGTTTTCAATGAAGCAGCTGAGGAATTGGGAAATATAATTGCAAAAAATTCTTGGAGACTAGTCTATGGAGCAGGTGACGTTGGACTGATGGGCGCAGTCGCCAGGGGCGTACAAAACGCAGGTGGATCAATTTTTGGAGTAATACCACAGCACTTAATGCAGATCGAAAGATCACTGCAGAACCGAGATCACCTTATAATAACAGACGACATGCATAGTCGAAAAAAATTAATGTACATAAATAGCCATGCTGTAGTTCTCTTGCCTGGAGGAGCTGGTTCAATGGATGAATTTTTTGAAATTCTAACTTGGGCACAGCTTAAACTTCATGAGCGGCCAATAATAATAGGAAACATAGCTTCATATTGGCAACCAATGTTGGATTTAATTGACCATATGATAAATTTAGGTTTTGCAGATGCAAATATGCGTGATTATTTCCAAGTAGCGAATAACACGGATGAAATTCAGAACCTTTTAAGATCCGCCTTAAAAACAGCCCATGTATAGAATGCAAGAGCAGCCCAGATAAGAGCAATAGCTATCAAGTGCCAGCTCGTTAAAACCTCCTCTAATAGGACAACAGCGCAGAAAGACTGCAAAATTGGGTTTAGATATTGAATTAATCCGACGGTCGACATGCGGACTGTTTGAATTGCATAGGTCATCAAAATAAGTGGTCCGGCAGTAATTACGCCTGAGAACATAAGCAATCCCAGTGTGAGCGCATCGGGGATATGTCCAAGCCACATCAAATATACTACTGCTAAGGGCAGCAAGAGCAGCACCTCAAGGGTCACAGACACGATAGAGTCTAAATCAACAATACGCTTTAGAAGTCCATAAAATCCAAAAGTTATAGAGATAACGAGAGCCAACCAGGGTGGTGCACCAAGCCCAAAAGTTAAAATCAGAACTGCACCCACAGCAAATATTACCGATAACCATTGAAGCATAGAAAGGGTTTCACGAAAAACTACTAGCCCCAAAAGCACCATTACAAGTGGAAAAATATAATAACCAATCGAAGATTCCGTCACTCGTCCAGCGCCTACTGAGAAAATAAATACATACCAATTTATGCCAATCATCACCCCTGCCAAAAAAATCAAACTTAATTTTTTAGGTGATTTAATAGCACGGAGAGTTTTGATATAGCGTCCTGATAGCTTAATAATAATAGCAAATATCACGACCGACCAAAGTGCACGGTGAGCAAGCACTTCTTCTGGACTTAAATGGGTCAAAAAAGAAAAGTAAAATGGAGAAAACCCCCACATAAAACAGGCTAGTACCATAGCCATAACGCCTTTAATTTTTTGCGTCATATTCTTTAAACCAATTAAATATTGAGCTCACTTGTGTAGCGCCAAAGCTAGAAAAAAAGCCTGCAGAGAATTCCCTGCAGGCCTTCAAAAATATCAAATTTTCAAGTTTCTACATACGACTTGCAACATTCTCCCAATTTACCAGATTATCTAAAAAGTTAGATAGGTATACCGGACGCTTATTTCGGAAGTCGATATAATATGAGTGCTCCCAAACATCACAGCCCAAAAGTGCAGTCTGCCCAAAACAAAGCGGATTTACACCATTTTCTGTTTTAGTCACTGCTAACGATCCATCTGCATTTTTAACTAACCAACACCAGCCTGACCCAAACTGACCTGCTCCTGCTGCAGAAAATGCCCCTTTGAACTCATCAACTGATCCAAAATTCTCAACGAGAGCTGCCTCCAAGGATCCAGGCATTTTACTATCGCCAGGCCCCATCATCTCCCAGAATTGGTTATGGTTCCAGAGTTGGCTAATATTATTGAAAATACCGTTTTGCGCCACTGCTGAAACATCGTATGTACCTACGATAATTTCTTCTAGAGACTTTCCATCCCATTGAGTTCCAGAAATCGCTGCATTTCCGTTTGTTACGTAAGCATTGTGATGTAAATCATGGTGAAATTCCATGGTTTCAGAAGACATACCCTTTGCGGCCAAGGCATCATGGGCATATGGAAGATCTGGGAGTGTGAAAGCCATAAGAGCGATCCTTTCAAGATTAATTTATGTTTTGTTACATCCCATATAGTAGGTAAATTAAAAGAACAAAATGGCATTATCAAAAATAAGTACATTCATGACAGCTAAACAGTTAAAAAACTTGAGAACCTTGTTGAGCAGCAGCATGTAGCAATGACGAAATATATTGTTCTACAGACCTAAAACAAATTAAAACGATAGCCTGTTCATCGCGCCGGTAAACCGCACCAGTAACTTGTGCAATTCGTGTGCGTTTAAAAGAGCCTACTTGGAATTTTGTTGAATGCGTGTCCATCGGTGTCAATTTAGCCAATACTTCACAGACGGCCGGTCCACTTAGTTCAAACGCAACTCTTGCATCTGAAACGTCTGATAGCAGAGCATGATGGTTGACTAAATTTTTCTGTAAATCATTGTAAACTTGGGATTGTGGTTCGTTTACCATAATTAGGAGCTCATCGTGAGCCATCCAAGCCAAAGATATCCTTCCATAAACACTACATGTCCTAATTTTAGGAACGGGAACTCCCAATACCGATTTGATCACAGATTTAATTTTGGTAGAATTTAGTGAAGCCCGAAGCGTATACATCCTTTGGTTAGAAAGTTGTCTGATCTTGATATAACCCTGAAAATTATTATCAGACATTTTGTTTGTTACCTTCTGGATCAAAAAATACCTGGTTAACTATTTTTGCCTTTACAGATTCAGCACCAATTTTTGTAAATGAGATAACCTCACCAAAGCGGTTTGGGCCATTGTGCACTAAACCCATAGCAATACCTTTGTTTAAGGTCGGTGAATAATATGTCGATGTGACCCTTCCCTGGGTATTGCTTTGTCCGTTAGCATTCTTTCCTACACCAATTGCATATGCTCCATCTTCAAGGACAGAGCCATCTAAAGTTTCAAGTCCAACAAGTTGCCATCGGTCTGGGTTATCCATAAACGACCTTTGTTGAGCCCTTTTCCCAAGAAAATCTTTTTTCTTTTTTGATATTGCCCAGCTCAAACCCAAATCCTGTGGAATAACGGTGCCGTCAGTTTCATCACCTATCATGATAAACCCTTTCTCAGCACGCATAATATGTAAACATTCAGTACCGTAAGGCATAACACCAAATTCGGTTCCCGCTTCAGTCAACTTTTCCCAAAGCTTTAAACCTTGGCTAGCAGGTACAGCTATTTCATAGGATAGCTCACCAGAAAAAGAGATGCGGTAAGCGCGGCAAGCAATTCCACCAATTTCTCCTTCCGCCCATCTCATAAATGGTAATGCGTCTTGGGACACATCCATGCCCCCTAATTTTTCCAAAACTTTACGAGAGTTTGGCCCAACAACAGCTATCTGGGCCAGTTGTTCTGTTAGGTTAACCACCCAAACCTTCCAATTCCACCACTCAGTTTGCAGCCACTCCTCCATGTGGGCGTGGATACGATCTGCACCACCTGACGTCGTATGGCAAATCCAAGTATCTTCGTCGATACGAGCAACGACCCCATCGTCAGAGAGAAATCCATTTTCAGAACACATCAAGCCATAGCGGCAGCTCCCGATTTTCAGATTGGACATCATGTTTGTATACATCATGTCTAAAAACTTTCCGGCATCAACTCCCTTGACGACTATTTTCCCAAGAGTTGACGCATCCAAAATGCCAAGGTTTTCACGTGTATTTAGAACTTCACGGTTCACCGCCTGATCTATTGTTTCGCCCGTTTGTAAGTATGCAAAAGGACGCCGCCAACCAGCGACTGGTTCCCAATTTGCTCCATGCCTCTCATGCCACTCATGCATAGACGTTTTACGGATAGGCTGAAAAAGTTCTCCACGAGCCTCTCCAGCCAAGGAAGCCATTGATATAGGCGTGTATGGAGGACGGAACGTAGTGGTTCCCACTTCTGGGATATTAACATTCAAAGCATTCGAAAGAATTGCCAAGCCATTAATATTGCTCAATTTTCCTTGATCTGTTGCCATACCCAATGTCGTGTAACGCTTTGCGTGCTCAACACTTTCAAATCCTTCTTGGGCCGCCAATTGAACGTCATTAACTTTGACATCATTTTGAAAATCAAGCCACGATTTTGAACGTAGGTCATAATTTGCACCCTGTGGCATTAACCAGACTGGCAGCAATGGTGCTTCTAGCAAATCAGAGCCATTAGCAGCTGGAATTTCATTTGCCTGCCCGCCTAGCCAAATGGCGACAGAACATCCCTGGGCGTTTGCATCAAGTAAGCATTCTGCACTACCAAGATGACCATTGGCAGCTCCCACCGCACTAACAAACTTTTTACCATCGGCTCCAATAGGAGGATGATCTGGATCCGGACAGAACATTGCTTTGTCCTCACTCCAAAAAAGTTTTCCACCACAATGAGACCAAAGGTGAACAACAGGCGACCAACCGCCAGACATAGCCACTACATCACATGAAATTTCACTGAGTTCACTTCCTTCACCCGCCTGAGAACAGACACTCACTCCAGTAACTCGCTTTGCACCTTTGACTTTGGCGATAGCACAGCCAGTCTCGACCCTAATCCCAGCGGCGATCGCCTGTTCCATTAAAGCTCCGCCTCCTTGAAGGCGCGCATCTATGATAGCAGGAATATTCAGGCCAGCATCGTTTAAAGCAATGGCAGTGCGATAAGCGTCATCGTTATTGGTAACCACAACAGTACGATCACCAGGCGACACCCCGTAATTTACAACATAATCTCGAACGGCTGCAGCCAGCATAACACCTGGCACATCATTTCCTGCGAAAGCCAGAGGCCGTTCAATGGCGCCAGTTGCCGAGATAATTTGTTTACACCGAATTCGCCATAATCGATGTCTCGGCATGTTATCATTAGGTAAATGATCGGCAACTCGTTCGTAGCCAAGAGCGTATCCGTGGTCATATATGCCGGAGCATTGAGTGCGATTGCGCGTGACGACATTTCCCATCGTCGAAAGCTCAGACAGTGTCCTTTTCACCCATTCCTCAGCAGGATTATCATCAATCGTGACACCATCGGCTACAGCCCGGCCACCCCAATTAGGAGTTTGTTCCAGTAACAACACCCTAACGCCCGAAGCAGCTGCAGATTTAGCAGCTTGTATACCTGCTATACCACCACCGACCACTAGCACTTCACAGTGATGATAATAATGCTCATATTTATCCAAATCTCGGTCTTTTGGAGCTCTTCCAAGCCCCGCAGATTTTCTTATAAAAGGCTCATAAATGTATTTCCAAAATGACCTGGGATGAATAAACATCTTGTAATAAAACCCTGCTGGCAGAAATCTCGCCAGTTTAGAATTAATAGCTCCAATGTCATATTCTAAAGACGGAAAATGATTTTGAGAGACTGCAACCATTCCATCAAAAGTCTCAGTTGTAGTAGCGCGCGCATTAGGTTCAAAATATCCACCAACGCCAAGGTTAATAAGGGCGTTTGGCTCTTCGGCACCAGAAGCAACCACGCCTCTTGGCCTGTGATACTTAAATGACCGACCTACAAGCATTTGATCATTTGCCAATAGAGATGCGGCAAGGCTATCCCCCTCAAAACCTGTCATCTTTTTACCGTTAAAAGAAAAATGGATAACTTTCCTTCGATCGATAAATCGCCCTAGCTTGGCTAAACGAGTACTCATCAAAAAAATCCATTATTAAGATGGGTATAAATTTTATATTTCAAAAAAATCATGAAAAGGATCTCCAAGACCATCCAGGCCGCCTTATAGAAATTGCATCTTGGATATTTTTTGGAGGCTCTGTTGTCTGAGCTTTATAGGTACCAAAAACTTCAAGGGTAACTGTACAACGGGCAGCATGGAACCATTTTCCACAACCAGCTGAGCATCTCCATCTTTCAAAATGCAAACCTTTTGGATTAACCCTCCCAAAAAGATATTCCTCAAAATCTTCATCAGAGGAACCAGGGCCACTACGTGTTATATGCGCTTCTCCACCCGCCGTCAGTTCGGTTTCATCTTTATCAGCGCCACAATACGGACAATTTAGGACAAGCATCTGTTAACTCCTAAACAATTAAGCATAGCATAAAGTTTATTTGCCACAGTTTAAAATAATCGGTCATGACACCAGATTTTAACATTAATGAGCCACCCCTGCAGCGACACTTTCATCGACAAAGCGTCCTGCTCTAAATCTATCTAGTCCAAACTCAGCTGTGAGTGGGCTTTCTCCCTTTGCCATAAGCTCAGCAAAACCCCAACCCGAACCGGGTATGGCTTTAAAACCACCCGTGCCCCAGCCGCAGTTAATAAATGTGTTTCCTAAAGGAGTTTTGCTTAAGATTGGTGATCTGTCACCAGTGACGTCAACTATACCGCCCCAGTGGCGCAACATTTTTAACCGCGATATCATCGGGAAAGTCTCTATTAATGCCCTTACGGTTTCCTCCAGATGATGAAATGAACCTCTCTGGGTATAGGCGTTGTAACCATCTGTCCCACCACCAATTACCATTTCGCCTTTGTCAGATTGGCTCATGTAACCATGAACAGTATTAGCCATTACAACAACATCCATGCATGGTTTTATTGGCTCACTAACCAAAGCCTGCAATGGCACAGATTCAATTGGCAACCGGAAGCCCGCCATCTCAGCTACCACTGAGGCATGACCAGCAACAACCATACCAAGTTTTTTACACCGAATATGGCCCCGAGAAGTTTCCACGCCCGTGACGCAACCTGAATCTTTTGTGATACCTGTGACTTCAGTTTTTTGCAAAATATGCATACCCATTTCAGAGCAAGCACGGGCGTATCCCCAGGCAACTGCGTCATGACGAGCAGATCCTGCTCTAGGCTGCCAAAGAGCACCTAAAACCGGATATCTCGGCCCATCAATATTCATAATTGGGCACAGTTTTTTTACTCGTTCGGGACCAATGAATTCAGTCTTTACGCCTTGCAGTGAATTCGCATGCGCTGTCCGTTTGTAACCCCGCATTTCATGTTGTGTTTGCGCCAGCATCATACAGCCCCGTGGACTAAACATTAAGTTGTAGTTTAGGTCCTGACTAAGATTCTCATACAAAGAACGAGACTTTTCATACAGTGCGGCTGAGGGGTCTTGTAGATAATTTGATCTAATGATTGTCGTATTACGCCCTGTGTTTCCACCACCAAGCCAGCCCTTTTCAATCACCGCAACATTAGTAATTCCAAAATTTTTACCAAGATAGTAGGCAGTGGCCAGTCCATGGCCCCCTGCACCAACAATAATAACCTCATAAGATTTTTTAGGTTCTGGATTTGACCATGTACGACCCCAGCCATTGTGTTGGCGCATGGCTTCGCGGGCTACTGCAAATACTGAAAATCGTTTCATAGAGAATCTCTCTTGAGTTTTCGCGACGGTTATCTCTGATGCCAAGTAGTTTTTACAATCCACGAACGCCGTAGTTTGGAATCATTGCGACATCATCGAAACCTATATAGAGCGATAAGAGAAACTGTCATTAGTTAAATCTACCATGGTGGCTGTCGAGGGTAATGATGATAATTGCAGCACTTTTTTTAATTTTTATTTTGCTGCTTCTCGGCACACTTTTTCTTCAACGTATTCGCAGATTTGAAACAAATGCTAGCAATGAAGTTAATATTTACGCGGAGCACATGCGTGGCCTTGAGACAGATCGCGACAGGGGTTTGGTTGCAGATGATGAGTTTGAGTCCATGCGTGCCGAAATAGGACGACGTATGATTAAAGCCGCACAACACCAGCCTTCAAAGAAACTTAAATATGACAATCATAAGAGCTGGGTTTTGCCATTTATCATTGTCCTAGCCTTTTTGCTTGGCACCTTAATTTATTCTCAACTTGGTACTCCTGGGCAACCAGACTTACCAATAGCAGATCGGTATGCCCAATCAGAGTATTTGCGTGCAAACAGAAAAAGCCAATTAGAGGCTGAAGAAATTGCTCCCAATAACATGTTTGACCAAGATCCTACCTATGTTGGCTTGGTAGAGGATCTCAGGACAGCGTTAAAATTAAGACCAAACGATTTAACGGGCCTTGAACTTTTAGCAAAGTCTGAAAGTCGGTTGGGAAATTATGCAAATGCTTATGCAGTACAAAAAAATATTTTGAATCTTAAAAAAGAAAATGCAACTTCGGACGAATGGTATACTTACTCCGAGCTCTTGATTATGGCAGCTGATGGATACATATCACCTATGGCCGAAGAGGCATTAAAACAAGCGTTAGGTCGGAACCCTGAAAATAAATTAGCTCTATTTCGGATGGGGGTTTATTTTGATCAAATTGGTAGACCAGATCGTACCTTTTCAATTTGGCGCAAGCTCTTGGAAACTGGACCAGAAAATGCACCCTACATACCTTTAATTCGAGGGGCTATTGTTGATCTTGCCTTAGTAGCTGGCGTCGATTATCAGCCTACAGAACCTAAGGGACCAACCACAAAAGATGTTGAAAGCGCTCTCGCTCTGACAACCGAAGAACAAGAAGTTATGATTACCGGTATGGTTGCGGGACTAGCAAGCAGATTGGAGACAAATGGAGGTCCAAGTTCAGATTGGGCGCGACTTATTTATTCCTATGCG
>CEWO01138807.1_pt1 | contig 13491 bp, 1 predicted proteins | sample 361561 | NCBI WGS metagenome assembly CEWO01 (sample SAMEA2623627, study PRJEB7988) | marine metagenome | isolation source: saline water (ENVO:00002010), including
ACCTACAGGGCAATTTGTTCTTGTTGAATTGAATGTACGCAGCAAAAATCTGAATTAGTTTACGAAGAGATACGTAGAGGGCGCGATAGTGCGCCGGTGACGGTATGGACGCGCTGCACAATTCTTCAATCTTGTGCAGAGTGTCGTTTGTCGCCCTGCCAAGATCCCTGTTCAAAATACCGCAAAAGTGGGGCTTTAACTGAACCAGGTTGCGATGCAAATCTCTGAGGAGACAAACATCGCCTCGTTCGCAGGACTGCATGCATCGAATGCAAGTTCTGCGCGCTTTTGTCTCGACTGATTTTTGCGAACTTGACATCAAGCGCGACATCCTGTCTGCAATCTCTCTAAAGGTGTGGTGCCTAGCCACCAGATTTTGCAGAAGGGTGCCATTGAGTCTGCACGGGCTCGGGGCCATCTCTTCGCCCTCAGGATCGGGTTCGCTTCCAACAAACGCAACCATGGATAGTATGTTTTGAGCATCAAACTTGTTGTCGTAGTCTGCGTGCATCTCGAAATAACGCTTGACCCAGGCGTCGTTTTCGGCAGTGTCCTCGTCATAAAGCTTGCTCAAAATGTGCCTCGTGAAAATTCTAGTGAACTTATAAAACACCTGCATATCGTCAAACTGCTCCTGTTTCACGGGGAGATCCTTGCAGTTCATGTCTGGGGCGTAATATTTCATGGCTTCAGAGTCATAGAATACATGATGGCGTGTAATGTCGTTTATTCCCATCATGGAAAGCTGAGACGGGGAGAACCTGGACCCACTCCGGACACCAGACGTGAATAGCTTCAACGCCTCCCTGCCGACGTCCATGCATATACCCTTTTCAGGCCTCTGTTGCCCGATGCACTTCCATCGAGAGCCCAGGGCACAGTTAAACGCCTGGAGCTCCTTGTAAAAGTGCATGTAGGCTTCTTGTGTTATGAGCAAAAGCAGCCGCCCCTGAGAGTCGGGCGACTCTTGGAGCATGCTGCACTCGTTTTTGAATCCCGAAAATGCATGCGAATACTCATCAGTGTTACAGACGACAAAGTGCTTCTTGTAGCTGTAAAAGCATTCGCCCCCAAAGTGTAGCCCAAACGTCCCAGCAAACTTGCCAAACTCAAAGACCATCAGGTCGTCCATGACACAGACGTGCTGGTACAAGCTCCGCGCACGGGCTTCTTCGATGAAGCTGGTATTCGGAGCAAAGTCTTTGAGTAGCTGGCGCACTGAAGAATCGATGCTGCTTGGCACGACCACCTGCGACGACACTGTCTCCACCACGTGTATGCGCGTTGCGGTGCTCATTTTGTGCAGCACCACGCTAAAGGTGTGGTTTTGCTCGATGTTCTGCAGGCAGGTCCCGCGCGCCACGAAAACCCCCCATTTGGTGTTGCATGGCGGGGTCATCAGCCCGCAAAGACTGGGAAATCTGTCAGCAAAGTCCTGGTTAGCAAACTCGCCTTGTAACGTGTACTCGAAACTGACAAATGTCTGGCACATGCCTTCGCAGTCGTCCCCAGAGATCAGCTTGTTTTTAAAACCCTTCTTTTTCAAGGGTATGTGGTCAAATCGGGTCCCGATATCCTCGCCATTGTAGTCTGGTCGATAGGGCGCCTCCACTTCAAGAATATGAGACACAATGGCCGCCATCATCAAATCTATTTTGAACACCTCGACGCGCTCGTTTGATTCGGTTTCAAAAATTTCGAACACGCCTGACTTTTCCAGTCTGCCCATCATGGATGAGACCATCCGCGAGGGCAGCTTCTTCTTGAGAAAACAGTGCATGTGAGGAATGGGTATGTGCATCATGCAAAACTCCACATATGTCATGTCATTGTAGTTTTCGATCATTTCTGCCCCCTGTCTGTTTCTTCGCTCTCGGCGTCCTGGCGTGAGAAACTGAGAAATCATGGACGAGGCGAGGCTCATCACTTCGCGCGTGCAGAATAGAGACATGAGCACGGAATAATCCTCGTCAGGGGGCTCGGAACTAATTACAGACATAAATTGTCGCGAGGTATTTTCTTGCATGTGGAAGGTACCGTTGCTGTGAACCATGCTTTCCCACCAACAGCCGTTCCACGCAGTTTGTCGCAACGCCTTGCCGTCCTCCAAAACGAATGGCACCACGCACGCAAAGTTGTTGGTGAGTGAGCTTTTCGTCGTGATTTCGTACAAGATCCGGACAAAGCAATATCGTTCGTCGTTGGTAAACACATTCAAGGCAGATGACATCAAGTCATAAGGATACCGCATGGATTCAGGATTCTCACCCCCAAGCGCAATCAACTGCTTCATGGCCAAGAGCTCTCTGGTCACATCTGGATTGCGCGCGTGCTTCATATGGCGCACCACTTCGCATCGGTCAATAAAGAGCACGCCTCGGCGATCGTCGATTTGCACAGTCCGACACGAGATGCGCTGCCGAGGCTCCGTAGTTGTATCAGCAAAAAAACAAATGTGGTCGTGCATGAGCAAGCCTCCGTCCCATCCTTGAGCAGACATGTTTTCTTGCAGGATGTCCAAATTGTACTCGATACCGGCTTCGTTTTCGTCGCACATGATATCAGCATAGACAAGCACACTTATATTGCTTATATACATGCACGCCTAAATACCACTTGAAATTGAACTAGATTGCTCGGGTTTTTAAGGTGGGACCAGGCACTTTTTGCACCATCGTGCTTGGTCACGGCCAACCCGCGAGAAGCTAGGCTTGAGCATTTGCACATAACGCAGCCGTCTGTTAGCGGACACGCCGCCAATCAGCCGAATAAGGCCCTCTGATTCTGCAGCCTTGCCGCTCACCCAAAAGCCAGCAGCCCTAGCAATCATGCTGATAAGGCCATGTTCTCGATCAAGTGATGCTATTGGAAACTCTCCTCCCAAACGGCTGTGCGTGCCCATGGACAGGGCCAGAGCGTGGTCCTCAGGTAGCGGACGGCACCTGCCGATACGCGTTGCCACAGTAACACGCGTGGGGGCTAAACGGTGTTCATTGTCGCCAAGGCCCAGCCGCCCGTTCCCGCCAAAGCCCCAGGTCCAGAGCGCGCCGTCGTCCGTCACCGCCGCCGAGTGTTTGTTCCCAGCCGCAGCTGCCACGACCCTCGCGCCGCCAAATGTCTCTGCCCGTACCCGCTCAAACACACGCCTTTTCACCGTGTCGTTTAGGCCGAGCCGCCCAAACCTTCCTTCCCCGCACGCCCACAAACCTCCGTCCTGCGTCACCACTAGCGTGTGGCAAAAACCGCACGCAGCCATCACCACCGTCGACCCCCTGAACACTCCCGCCCCCACCAGCGTGGGCACCAGCCTGTTGCCGATGTCGTCATGCCCCAGCTGACCATGCAAACCATACCCCCAGGTGTAGAGCCGCCCCCCCTCCGTCACTGCCGCCGTGTGGGCAACCCCAGCCGCCACAAACACCACCTTGTCGCGACCGAACCTCCCGGCCTCCACCTGTCTCGGAGCTAAACGGGTTTCCTGGTCGCCGTGTCCCAGCCGCCCGTCCTCGCCGTAGCCCCAGGTGAACACGTGCCCCGCCTCGCTCAGCCCCACCGTGTGCGCATTGCCCGCGGCCACCATCACGACCCGCTCGCCGGGCCCTTCGGCCGACCCGTTGGGTCTGAACCCAGCCGCCGGCACCCGCCTCGGCGCAAGCTGGTTCTCCTCATTCCCGTGCCCCAGCCGCCCATGCCCCCCTTTGCCAAAGGTGTAGACGCCGCCACCCTCTGTCGCCACAGCAGTGTGGAAATACCCGCAGGACACCATTAGCACCGCCTCGCCTTCAAACACCGCCCGCGGCACCAGCGTCGGCGTCGTGCGGTCCTGCTCGTAGCCCAGCCCGAGCCGCCCGTGCCACCCCAAACCGCACATGAGCAGGTCGCCGACGTCCGTCACAATGCCCGTGTGGAAGTCCCCAGCCGCGACCTGCCGTACGGGCGCGGGCAGCCCGCGGACGCGCGTCGGGGCGAGCCTGAGGTCGGTGTCGCCCGTTCCGAGCTGGCTGTGTACATTGCTGCCGAACGAAAAGATACTGCCGTCCTCACTGACTACTACTGTAAAACTGGATCCTGCCGCTACCGCCATGCACCTCCTGCTCGAGATAAGATGCCTCAGCTTATATAGCGACGACCCCTCGTGCAAAACCCTCCAAAATAAATTTGTTTGTGCATAATTTGTGTTGTAAAAATCGTACCAAATTGGTATTTCAAAACAATTTTACATGTACAAAACTTGCTGTAAACAATTTAAATTCACGTACTAAATAATCTGGTACAAAAATAAACCCCAAATCTTATTCTTCTTCTTCCTCTTCAAAGTGTTCCAGATCCTCAGAGGAAAGCATGGAAAACATGTTTTTGCCATATTCCACGACACAAAATAAATGATCTCGCTGCACCACGCTCTGATGCTTAAGGAATTTCTCGTGTTCAAACGTCACGGCATTGCTTTGGTTATACTGTGTCTTGACATGTATTAGGCCGTACCCAGTCATATCGTGCAGTGTCTGCATGACATCGGAAGCGTTTTTATCCAAGACGGCGCTGTGTAAAGCTTTGTACAGGATTTGCACCCAGCCCCATTTCTGCTTGGATTTCAAGCAACTCTCTCGCGTCTGTGTCACCTTTTGCACTGTGACATCACCATCCTTGAACTCGTCAATGGTAGACAGAGCCCGTTTCATCATATCAGTTTGTCCGTGTACGCACAGCCCACCAAGATCGTTCACTGCATACTCTGTAGCTTCCAGAGAATCTCCTTCGAACACCGCGTTGGTGCCTTTTCTCTGCAGACCACAGCACGCCTGTTTGAAGTCCAAAAACATGGCGAATAACAGCAACAGAGGGTCGGAATCTGGGAGAATGGGCTTAAATATGCGAAGGTCTGACACCTCGTCTGAAGTGTTGGGTGATAGAGACCCGCAAAAGATTTTCTCAGCAATCTTGATGGAATGGTAAATCAGTCTGTCGTTTTTGAAACGGTCTTGACCATTCACCGACGAGCGCGATTGATAAAGAAAGTCCAGCATGTTAGGGGAGATGCCAGACGACGAATCGGTGTCTTGGAAGAAATCCGGTTCCGACGAGTGCAGATGAACAAAAAACCAATTCAAAAAGGGATTTTTCTGGTCGACAAGAGGCTTGTGCAAGACTTGCTGGATGTGCTTCAAAGCCTCGGATTCGACGCTTCCGTCCCTGCTCTGGTCCAGAATGTACTCTTTGTACGTGTGCTCGGACTTTACGTTGTGCTCAAGCCATTCTTGTATGGTCTGCACAACACCATTGCATAATTGACTCTCCGCGTCTGTTTTTGTCAACGTAGACCATCCACATACACGTTTCAACTCATCATCGATGCCGCTGTCGGAAACTAGACGGCAAAAGCAAAGCAGGACAATTTTTGCGAATATGGAATGATCCGAACCGAGCATAATTTTTCCAATTGCATTCAGTGCCCCAAAAATTGGATGCGCATAATTGTTCAGTGCAACGGTTTTCAGCAGCTTCATTTTCATGAGTTTCCGACAGTCTGTCAAATCAACGTCGTATTGTCGGTCTTCTGAGAAAATCTCCATTTTCAGTTTGATTGCGCCATCAGGCGCCTTTGTGACATTCAGAACTCTTCCAGTGTGACCATGGCTCCACTCACCTGTGTCTGATTTGGTCATGAGTATGATATCCGACCCCTTTTGTGGGATGGTTTTTACGAGATTGTCGCCCTGTCCAAACTCACACCATATATCGTTTTCGTTTGAATTAGCTGAATAGCTCACGATTTGTGTGCCCTGCTTATATTTGAGAAGATGCAAGTCCAATGACTTTCTGAGCTCAGCTTTGCGACCGTCGACAATGTTATTCAACAGTCGATCAACATTGAAGTCGCGCCAAAGTAAGCAGAACACCGCATCCAGCCTTGTTTGTAGAATTTGCTGTTTCTGATCATCTGTTTGGGGGTCGTCATGTCTTGCGACGTCGGCATCAAACTGCGTTTTGAAATTTTGTAACATTGAGATGGCAACGGTATTTGACACCTTGTACTCTTCATTCAGCTCTTTCAGAAACAGATTCGCAAAAAGTTGTTTGTCAAACCAACTCGTTTCACTCTTTATACCATTGATGATTTTCTTTCTACTTTGAGTGGGTATTTCTGCCACATCGCACCTTGCTATTTCTGCTGCCTTTTCCAGGTTGATATCAAATTTATCATACGGAAACGCGTGCTCTGATACGACCCCGTGTTCCTCGGGATGGTGATCACTGTCCTGGGAGGATTCAACGCCAATATCAATTGCATCATCGCTATCATCGTACTCATCGATCTGATCAGGGACATCAGAGCCGCTGTCGATTGATAGCAAATCAAAATCGTCATCGACATCGTTCAAAAAATTCAACATCTTTAGCCTATCCTTGTCCTCGATTACTTCTAAATGACACGTCATTTTGACCATGAACTCCAGGCATAATTTCAGCACGAGCATTGTCTTATTGATGTTATCATTTTCATCGTAATCTTTCAGTTTTTTCAGAACGCCGAACTGGTTTATGTTGTTCTTAGCTGTGAAGGTAGTAATGGGTTCAGACATCGTATTGAATATGGATAGAATCAGTCCACATTTGTCCACCTGTATCAGTTGTTCTTCGTTGTGCATAAGCATTTGAATTAATGCATCCATGCAATCACCCCTGAATATTGAGAACTCAGTGTCCAAATAGGTTGTTTCATCCAGCATCAGGAACTCAAATCCGGAATCTTTTGATGTAGATTGTTGAAGTTTGTCTAGATAATTGACACATTCTGCGGTATCTCGATCCCACTCGACGGCATTTAAATCTTCTTTCCTTTTCCTGGTCTGTGTTCGATTACCGATTGAATCATGGAATGCTTTGCGAATTCTGTCTTTTAGTTCGGTTACAGTCTCATTTTTCTTGTTGAAAAAGGTGACATTGTCTTTTGTCGATGCCCCGTACACATTTTCCAAATAGCGTGATCGATTTGTATAAAATCGCTGTAAACGGCTCTTCACATTTTCCACTGTTGATTTTCTCACCTTTTCTTCCCCACCGTGTTCCTTGAGCACATTAAGCGTGTCATCTACCCCCTCTTCCTCCCCGTCAGAACTTGATGTTTCCACATCATCTGCCCCACCTTTGTCCAGGCCTCCAACGTTTTCACCCCCGTCTTCGCTCTCGTCAGAACTTAATGATTTATCAACCGGTTCTTCATCATCCACCCCGTCTTCGCTCTCGTCAGAACTTAATGGTTTATCAACCAGTCCTTCATCATCTACCCCGCCTTTGTCCAGGCCTTCGACGTTTTCACCTCCCTCTTCGCTCTCGTCAGAACTTAATGGGTTATCATCGTCGTCGCTGTCTTCATCTTCGTCCTCGTCATCACCCTCCTCACCACCGTCCAAATCTTCTGCAGCACTGGCGTTTCGTGTTTTTTTCTTTGCCTGCTCCGCGTCTTTCAATTGCAGGTGCTCGATTTCAGTTCTTGACACATCATCGCAAGAAAGCAGCAGGCGGTAGATTTTGATAATCACAAAGCAGAAGAATTCATTGATTTCAAACAAAGAATTGCCCGTGAGGAAGTTTTTCTGTAGATTTTCGGGGTTGATCACAGCAGACCATACACTTTGCTCAGACTCATTAGAGTGGCCCGAAAGGACGTTGTTCATCATGCTCTGTTCAATTTCCCACAAGGGACCTGTGATGAAAAGGGAGTACTTCTTAAGGTAATCTTGATCAAATGCTTTCCATTTCTGATTTTGACGAAGCAAGTCCTCGTTCTTGTCCATGTCATAGTCTTCTTCTGCCAGGAATTTCTTACCAATCAAATCCCGGATCACGCGTGCACACATGCGATCACCCTCTGTAGAAATGTTGAGCAACGCACATCCGTATTTCTCGCTATTGGAAAACGACGTCAAATCACCCAGATATTCGATGATGGCATCTGGGTTGGTTGAAATGGGAATAGACTCGTGCTCCCAAATATTCTCAATGGCTTCCTTAGTAAGCAAGCTCTGTAAGGTTTTGTTTGGTGACATTGAACTATACTTTTGCATCAATGTTTTAAATTGGTCAATGAGGTCGTCCTTGCCGTCTTCAAGTTTTGCTTCGACAAAGGCCATGAATTCCCCCACCGATCGCTTACTCTCAATATCGTCCGTCTGAGAATTTCGCGAGGTCCTCGAGACATTCATCATGGACGTTCTCAATTGTGCAACCTTCATGGTGTCGAAGCTTATGATACAATTTTTCACAAAATAGAGAATGTCCGCGGGGATGATAGAAGACTCGGAGAGTTTCGTGGCAGTGTCGCAGCTGACTGTCATGTCAGTCTCAATGGCCCTGTAAAAGAAAGGATTGACGCCGTCCACAAAGGAATGGATGGCAGTGGAAAAGTCTGGCGTCGTGCCTGGGAGAATCGCCGTATCACCTCTTCTTTGCAATAGATAATCTCCCGCGAACAAATTCTCGGTAATGGGCGAAAAATCAATGAGGAGAGCATGCTCCGCGAATTCCTCGCTGTAGTAACAAATAGCATTAGTTCTGTCTTCCACTTTCCACCAAATAACGACTTGCCCGCTTTCGATTTTGTACACCATCCCTCTTGCCCCCTGTTGGATGATCCATGTGTCTCTTTGGTGCTTGACACGAGCCTCGACCGGCTGGTTCAAGAAATATTGAAACGGCACAAACTCTTTTATCTTGGATGGATGATTGGCGTCAAGCAAGTACTCATTGCTAATTAGTACAGGTCCTAGTTCCTGTAAATCCTGAATCTCCACCAAAATGCCACTTTTTTTTTTCATTGTGTCTATGGCACAGACTTTGCCGAGAAACGGGCCGCCTTGGCTCTCGATTTGATTGATTCGAATTGGAAGCAAGTCACACTTTTTGACCTCAATTCTGGCACCTGCTTGTGTAAGATCTTTTTTCATTTCGTCAAGGTCTGGTTCATTTTCGTCTTCAGAGTCCTCTTCGTCGTCAGAGCTTTCCGCCTCAAGAGTGGACTCCCCGCGATTTCTTTTTCTGCCCAAAAGGTCCCGGAACGAGCATTGATCCACACGTTTCTGTATTTCTGGCAGTTTTGCAGCAATGTCGTGCTTCTGCTCAAGAGAACAGGGGCATATTCCACCCCTTTTCTTGATAGCAGATTGAATCTCAACAATGAAGGTATCATTTGCATGCTCCACTGCCTTTGCCTTAGCACTAACAAGCAAAACATTTCGGTTCTGAGGAAGGCTGACCCACATACGAAACACTTGCTTGAATAATTTTGATAACCAATTTTTGTCGGTGGTCAATTTGTTTTGAATTGTGCCGCCGATTTTGACGGTACAGGTGACGTTCAGAAAGTTCTCAGCCGCGATTCTTTGAACAAATTCTTTCTCAATTTTCAGCAAGGAACCGATTTCGGCATCTTGCTTCGAGTCACTCGTTTGAATACCTGTTAAGCCGTCCCATGCTAGAATTGCGTTTTTGACTGAGTCTGTCATGTCGCTGCTCACTCCGCGCGCCTGAAAAGGCTGCCAGCACTCACTTGCTTCCGACGGAAACATGGTAAAAGAAGAGTCAGTCGATGTAAAGGGCCTGAAATCGTCACTTCTTTGATAAACCGTTTGCGCCCTGACGGACCCCGTGTCCTGTCTTTTCAAGGGAAACATGGCTGGAAGTAATTTTGTGAAAGATACAGGGGTGGATTCAGCCACTGGTTCATCGTCCGATACATGAAACTGGCGCAAGCCATCGCTCATCGTGTAATCTTGCAAGAAATCCCATAAATGTGGGTCGTCAACTTCCTGAGACGTCAACGAAACCTCGGAAATATTGATAAAGCCCTGAGGAGGCGCAACAATGTCACTTGCTCTCCAGCTGTATTGATATTTTGGAGGTTTCGGTAACGTCTCATCAACATCGATATGATCCCGAGGAGACGCAACATAGTCACTACGTTCCAAGAAAAAATATCGTTTACCTTTGATGGGTATTTTTTTGCCATGCAGAATGCACGCCGCCAGGTACAAGTTGTAAGTCAAAAAGTGCTTTTGGTGTTCATCAACTTTGTCCTCGTTTATGATTTCCTTCAAGTGAATCATTTCCTCATCCGTGTAAAAACAGCGCAGCAATCCTAGCATGTCAACGTGTAGTATATTCTCGTACATATTTTTGCCGGTGCCCACGGCTCTTGTCAGCAATTCTTCGAGGCGACTCAAAATGGTGTCTGGTGGATTCAAACAAAGCTCACTCGTTGTCAACTTGCATCCCGGTGCCAATAAGTCAGACGTGCTGTTTTGAATTACCTGTTCTAGGTCGCGAAAGTGACTACTGCCATTTTTTACAGGTACCCAGTAAGTATTATCACTGTCAATTTTGAAGTAGTTGCGCAAGGACGTGACGGGAAGCTTTGCCGCTTTCTGAGGGGGGAGCGTCAGGTATTGATTCTCTTGCGTATCCAGGTCCTCAACAAAGGTCTTGACAGCTTCTGTCACTGTGATTTTGTGGTAGCCGTAGATTCTGTTAACGGGTACACGCTTCCAGGTATTGTAATCCACAGCAACCTTGCCGAGCTTGACTGCGAAGTTGGTAACAAGCTGCATATCTTCGTAAGACGCCGTTGGGGGCTGTATTGCCATTTCCGACTCCGAGTCCTCGTCGTAATCTGCCACACCGGCATATATTCGCGCATCGGCATCATCTGTCTTGGAATCGTCGCCGTCATCATCGTCGGCCCTGAAAATGCCCAAGACTCCACGGATCATGTCGATTACATCGTCTTGCGAGTACATGCGCGAGTGTTGATTTTCTTTGTCTCGTTTGATCTTGATAATCTTCCATACCGGCCAGATGTTTTCCGATTGCGACACAATCGCGTTCAATGCCGGATGCAACTCTGACATCGCCGCTTTGTTCTCACGGGCTTTTTGTAAAAGTGTAGGTGTCACCAGTGCCGCTGCGTCAAACAGCTCTGTCACACTCGCCAGCCCGTGCCGTTTCAAGTTTTGAAAAGACCGAAGAACCGATTCCAGATCCTTTGGACAGGTCTCGCTGCAGTAAAAAGCCATATTGAATAAGGCCTCGTTCTTCTCTCTTTCGTTGAAGTTTTCGACACTCACCACCTTACTGATATGCTCGCATTCCAGGTATTTTCGGCGATTATTTTCAAAATTTTCCCAGTTGTAAATCGTTTTCCTCATCTCACTATTCGAACTCATGGTTCCTGGGTAGAAATTCATAAGTCTCGACAGGCGATTAAAATCCCTCCACCCAACATTGCCCATAAAATCTTCAAACGCGTCGTCTTCATCGAGTATCGGCTCGTTATTGTGGGCGTATGGACAATGCTCCGTGCCGTGGAACAAGATCCACCCCTGTCGAAAACAATGCTGACAGTACAGAGCGGGTGAGTCTGTGCTGGTGCTGGACTCAACGTAACGCCACTGCTTTTCCGGGGCATAAAACCTGAAATACAGAGAACGCAGCCTGGTAATCAGATTTTTAGCACTAAAGATGCCCTCCTTTTGTTTCATTTTTTTTATGTTTCTTTGCGCGCTTGATGTTTGCGTAGTTGACATCCGCTCTGAACTAGTCAAATACTCGTGGTTGTCAAAACGCTCACTTTCTTTTTCGTACGTGTAGTGCAGCGACTTCATAAACTCAAAGTGTGTTCTTGGGTGCAACGCCGGGTGCTGACTGTATCTCCTATCAATCATAATGTCGCGGCACTGAGGACACAAGAAGTCGTACACGGTGCAATGTTTGAAATTTTTGAGTGTTTCCATCTCTTCTGGGTTCTCGACAACAAACCCCAGCACAGACGAATCGGGGATTCTAGAGTGACAGTCATCCCATTTCACAACCCCCTCGGCAAACAACCACATTGGCGAGTTTACGCCTACACTCGGCAGTTCCACCCCTGAAAAATCTTGAATTAACAATTGGTCTACATCGCCCATCTTCCATCGTTTCATGGCAAACCCCGCTTTGTTGATTTCAACGGCCTTTGATTTCAAATCATCCATGGCTTTTTGTTGCGCCTCGTTGAGTGTCATGCAAGGAAGAACAATGTCATCGTCGTCAACTTCATAAACATACCATTTTTGACAGTCCTTGCAAAACTGTTGAATATTCTTTTCATCAAACAGAGTCTTTGGTTGGCTTCTGATGATCTCCAAAGAGCTGCGTGAAACTTGGTTGCCAAACAAAATTTTGAGCAGATCGTGGTCTTTATTTCGTTCCAGGAAGTCATCAGAAAGCCCTTTGATGTGTATGTTGCCGTTCATTAACGTGACCTCTGCACCCTGTTTGTCATCATCTTGTACTGGCTTCAGTAGATCTTGTTGGTGGCCAGTTTCAAAATATTTACTGATCTGACTTGCATTGCGCGACAAACTTCGTTGCGGTCGATCTGTTTTCTTGATAATAACTTCATTGCTGTGTGCAGTGTCTCTTCTCTGCAGAAAATCTCGGATCGACAGTGCCCTCTCCTTTGAATCCTGCATGTAAATGATGTCAAAAGACAAATCATTGTCATTTACTTTTGTTATTTTGGCCACAAATTCGTATTCTTGGTTCTCGGCAATGGTTTTTTTGTGCTTGCGTATTGCGCCTCTGGCGCCCTGCGAGAATGAGCTTTGTTCTTCGAAAAAATCATCCAAATCTTCCAGGTAACACCCAAGAATCTCATCAACAAGTGAGTCCTGCTGCGGCTCTTCCAAATCCATTTCTGCGATTTCGTCTTTGATGTATTCCGTGGCTTCATCCACCTTTGTTTTCATTGAGTCGTTGTGCAATGTCCATGCCGACGCACTTCCTGTTGCAGTGAGATCTCTTTTCAGGCCCTCTGCTTTTAGTCGGAATAGATCCCCCTCGCGCCTGTCGTAGTAAAAGGTATCTTCCTGGACACTGACAACAGAACACCGATGCATCTGACTAACCGGAATATACATGGTATTATTCAAACAAAAATAATCAAACATGCCCGGCCAACGTTTCCAGTTTGCTTTGAGGTTTGCGCTCATGCCATTCGCATCGAATTCAACGCAAAATTGGCTTGTACTGTCCTGATATTTATATGTATTGTCCACCGGGGCTTGTATTGGTGTCCATTGATTTGAATCACTGCCACCGTAAAAAACATGCTCGGGCGGAACCATCCACGTAAATCCAGCCTTGGCATACTGCCCCCCGTCTTCTTCGTCATCTTGTGGAGTCTGCTCCCCGAGTTCAAAAGACAAGACGGGATAGCCTGTCACGGGATAAGCAACGTTCCGGCCTGCATGGTCGAATACACCATTATTGTTGTGTGTGATCGTTTTGATGTCAAGGCCCTCTTTTTTTTTCTTGATTGAAAACGCAAACCTGGTGCCTTCGTTGGGCGTGGACGGCTCAAATGACAGCTTGAACGCATCATCATCACAGCGCGTCAGTGTCGAAATCATGACGTTGGGTGGTTCTTTATACACAAATTCACCTTTTGTGGAA
>CEWO01011413.1_pt1 | contig 13443 bp, 9 predicted proteins | sample 361561 | NCBI WGS metagenome assembly CEWO01 (sample SAMEA2623627, study PRJEB7988) | marine metagenome | isolation source: saline water (ENVO:00002010), including
GTTTCAAGGTCGAGCCCGTAACCTGATTTTATTTCAATCAATGTCACGCCTTCATCAATCATGGCGTCAATACGTGTGAGGGCATCATTCAGCAAGTAGCTTTCAGATGCCTCTCGAGTTGCTTTAACGGTTGACACAATGCCGCCTCCAGCCTTTGCAATCTCCTCGTAGCTTGCCCCTTTTAATCTTTTTTCAAATTCTACAGCACGAGAACCACCGAAAACAACATGGCTGTGGCAGTCAATTAGTCCTGGGGTCAGCAACCGGCCTTCTAAGTCATGGACCATTGTGGCTTTGTAATGCTTTGGCACATCGTTGGAAAAGCCTACCCAGTCAATTGTATCACCTTTAAACGAAACTGCGCCGTCTCTAATTAGCCTGAGGCCGTCACGCTCAGTTAATGTAGCAATGGTCGCATTGATCAGGAGCATAGGTCGACTCACTTGATTATGATTGTGGTATATTATAATAAGTATGTACTTATTATTCTGTCAAGTGAGGTTGTTATGACGACGCTTTGGACAAAAAATGCACTGTTACCAGAGGGCTGGGCAAAAAATGTGCTTGTTTCCATTGGGGCTAATGGCCGTATCGAAAATGTTAAGTCAGAAGTGCCATGCCAAGGGGAGCAGGTTGGTATCTTACTGCCAGCGCCAGTGAATGCACACTCACACGGGTTCCAAAGGGCTATGGCAGGATTAACTGAGGGGCGGGGTCACAATCTAAAAGATACGTTTTGGACATGGCGGCAATTGATGTTTCGTTTTCTTGATCGACTGACACCTGATCATATTGAGGCCATTACTGCCCTGGTACAAGTTGAGATGTTAGAGGCGGGATATGCTGCCAGTGCGGAGTTCCACTATCTACATCATCAGCCGAGTGGCGTACCTTATGACAATTTGGCTGAAACATCCGCCCGAATAGCGGCTGCTGCATCCGAAACTGGAATTGGTCTTTGCTTATTGCCCGTTCATTATCAATTTGGTGGCTGCGACGGCCGTGGGCTGGGATTAGGTCAAGATAGGTTTGGAAATGATTTGGAACAGTTTCAGAAACTGCATTCTGACGCACAAGCTACATTAAGAAATTTACCTGATGATACAAATTTAGGTGTTGCCCCACATTCACTACGAGCCGTCAGTAGGCAAGATCTAAGAAGTTATGGTGAACATTTTCCAGATGGCCCTATCCATATGCATCTTGCTGAACAGAATTCTGAGGTTGATGAAGTGATGAGCAGCTGGGGTGCACGACCGGTTAAGTGGGCACTTGATAACATGGAGTTAAACGCGCGTTGGTGCTTAATTCACTGTACGCAAATGGTACCATCTGAAACTGCGCTTCTAGCCAAAACAAAAGCCGTTGCTGGACTTTGTCCAATAACAGAAAGCAGTCTTGGTGATGGCATTTTTGATGGGATGCGGTGGATAGAAAACAAAGGACAAATAGCGATTGGTTCGGACAGCAACATCCGAATTTCTTTGGCTGAAGAACTTCGCACACTCGAATATTCACAACGTTTACGGGATAATAATCGAGCGGCTTTTGCAACGCCAAAGCATACAACAGCTCGACGGTTGTTTGATGCGGTCCTTCAAGGAGGTGCTATCGCCACTCAACGTAAATCAGGGGTAATCGAGCCAGGCTTCTGGGCCGATTTATTGGCTCTTGATGATAATTCAGTCCATCTGAGTCAGCGAAAAGGAGACACGTTTCTCGATAGCTGGATATTTGCTGGTGATGATCATCTTGTTACGGATGTATGGTCGGCAGGTCGTCATTTGGTAAAAAATGGCCAGCATATTCGTCGTACAAAAATTACTGATGCCTTTCGACATGTCCTCAATGATCTAAAGGGCGCGATTTGACAAAATTACAATTTCGAAAATGGCAAAGTGTTCAAGATGAGGTACTGCGTCGCATTCATGCACGGGAATGGAAGCCAGGGCAATTGATTCCGAATGAAGCTGATTTGGCGAGTGATTTTGGATGTGCTCGAGTTACTGTAAACCGTGCACTTCGTGAGATTGCGGAAAAAGGCCTGTTAGACAGACGACGGAAAGCGGGCACACGGGTTGTGCTTCAACCCGTTGCCAAAGCTACACTTGATATCTCGGTGATACGCATGGATGTAGAGGCTCGTGGCCAAAGATATGACCATCAATTGATACAGCGCGATATTAGTAAGCCTCCCGCAACTGTAAGTGGTGCAATGAGAACTTCAGCTAGCGCACAATTGCTTCAACTCAAAGCTCTTCATTTGGCCGACATGTTACCTTATGCCTTTGAAGATAGGTGGATCAATACGAATATTGTACCCGAAGCGACAGCAGAAACATTTACGGATATTAGTAGTAATGAATGGTTGCTAAAACATGCCTCTTATACTCATGGCGATATCATGTTTTCCGCAGTAAATGCTAATAAAGATCAAGCTGAAGCATTGGGATGTATTACTGGGGCTGCATTGTTTGTTATGGATCGTATTACCTGGAATGGTGATTTTGCGGTAACTAAGGTTAGAATCTTTTTTGCCCAGGGTCATAGAATGCAGACAGTGCTGTAGATCTTTTAACGGTACAACTTATTTCCCGTTGTTGTGGGCTGAGTATGGATCGACAAAGTTTAATCGATTATTTAGTTATCTTGACGTGTGAAACTTTCCCGTTTTAAGTGCTGTATAAAGTGGATTGAAATCCATACCAATAAGGTTGGCTGTTAAGTACGGCACAGTCTTGTTGCTAATGGCAGATATCAAAAATTTTGTGTAATTATTGGTGTAAAGACGAATTCAAATAGGAGTGGGGATCCAAAAATGAAGTCGCACTATAGGGTTGTAGTCATCGGAGGTGGAGTTGTTGGTGCCTCTGTTTTATACCATTTAGCAAAAATGGGTTGGACTGATGTTGTGATGCTGGAGCGTAGGCGTTTAGCGTCAGGTTCCAGCTGGCATGCTGCGGGCGGAATTCATGCCTTGAATGCTGACCCAAATATGGCCGCTTTGCAGGCCTATACAATTGATCTTTTGGCTAAAATTGAAAAAGAGTCAGGTCAGAATATAGGCTTGAATATGACGGGTGGATTGACATTGGCGGGTACGCCACAGCGTTGGGAGTGGTTGCAGGCAAACTATCGCATATTTCAGTCGATTGGTATTGATGATTGTGAACTTTTATCTCCCGAAGAAGCTCAGAAGCGTTGTCCAATTATGTCAACTGAAGGTGTGTTAGGAGCAATGTGGGCCGATCGTGAAGGTTATATTGATACCACGGGAACAGTACAAGCTTATGCTAGTGCAGCTAAAAAGCGAGGTGCTGAATATTTTGAAGAAACAAAAGTTGAAAGTTTGATTCAGACTTCAAGTGGCTGGATTGTAAAAACAGATAAGGGTGAAGTAACCTGTGAGCATGTCGTAAATGCTGCTGGTCTGTGGGCAAAACAGGTGGGACGTATGGCAGGTATTGAATTGCCGGTGAGCCCACTCAAACACCATTATTTGATCACTGACAGTATTCCCGAAGTTGCGGCATCAGATTTCCAAATGCCAATGACTGTTGATCTTGAGGGCTTCACTTACATGAGACAGGATCAAAAAGGTGTTTTAGTTGGCATTTACGAGATTGATCATGAACACTGGGCTATGGATGGGGCGCCTTGGAGCTATGAAGAAGAACTGTTCCCTGAGCAGCTGGATAGGATTGAGAATGAGCTAGTTCTGGGGTTTCAGCGTTATCCGGCGATTGAAAACGTAGGTATTAAGACATGGGTGAATGGTGCTTTTACGTTCTCTCCCGATGGAAACCCTCTTGTAGGCCCGGTGCCTGGTAAGCGAGGTTACTGGTCGGCCTGTGCTGTAATGGCGGGCTTCTTACAGGGTGGTGGCGTAGGCAAAACAATAGCGGAATGGATGATTGAAGGTGAACCTGAGGCGGATGCTTGGTCAATGGACGTCGCCAGATATGGTAAATATGCGGAGAATAAGCGCTATATTCGTGAAACCACTGGGCAGTTTTATTCGCGGCGTTTTGTTATGTCTTATCCAAATGAGCAACTTCCAGCTGGACGCCAAATGAAAATGGCACCGGCGCATGATGCCATGACTGTGGCTGGCTGCCGCTGGGGAGTATCATGGGATTTGGAAACACCGCTCTATTTTGCTCCAAATAAAGAATTTGAAGAAAATTTAACACTTAAACGCTCTAATGCCCATGAAATTGTGGCTGAAGAATGTAAAGCTATCCGTGAAGGTGTTGGCTTACTAGACATTACCGGTTTTTCTCGTTTTGAGGTAACAGGTGACAAAGCTGAGGTTTGGTTGGACCAAATTTTTTCTACCAAGCTCCCAAAACCTGGACGGGCACGTTTGGCTGTGATGCTCTCAGAAACTGGCAAGCTTAAAGGTGATCTTACTTTATTAAATTGGGGCGATGGAAAATATTGGATCATGGGGAGTTACTATCTGCGGGCTTGGCATATGCGTTGGTTTAATGAGCACATGCAAAACGATGTTAATGTCCGCGATTTAGGCGAGGAATTTTGTGGGTTTGCAGTGGTTGGTCCAAAGTCAAAACAGGTTGTTGAAAAAGTTGCTGAGCAGGATATTTCACAACTTTCATTTATGGGCTGTGGAAAAATTGATATTGGTTTAATTAGCGCCTTCGTTGCGCGGATGAGTGTAACTGGAGAGATGGGGTATGAGATCAACTGTCGTTTGGGTGACCACATCGCTTTACGTCGTCTACTCCTTGAAGTGGGATTTGATCTAGGAATACGAGAAGTTGGATTTAATGCGATGCTATCAACCCGAATAGAGAAAAGTTTTGGGATATGGTCTGCAGAATTTACGCAAGACCGAACGCCTGGCATGACAGCGATGGACCGTTGGATTGATTGGAATAAAAGTGACTTTATTGGACGTGGCGCTGCTATCTCAGAGCGCGACGGAAATGGCCCTCCAAAGGTTCAGGTAACATTGGAGATTTCTGACGGAGATGCGGATGCTTCGGGTTACGAACCAGTCTGGTCGGTAAATGGGGACATGATCGGATTTGTAACGTCTGGGGCCTATGGACATACTCTTAAAAAGTCATTGGCAATGGCATTAATTGATCCAGCTCTAGCCGCGTCTGGAACAGAAGTTTCCGTACATGTGGTTGGAGTTGAAAGAAAGGCAAAGGTCATATCTCCCTCCCCCTATGACCCGGAAGGCAAGGCTATGCGCGAATAGAATAAAGTGGCAAGTTTTTTTTAGATTAGAAATAAGAAAAAATTCATTTAAAAAAGATGTCAAATAAATATAAATTACTTTACTAAAACCAAATCTTTTTTATTCAATCAAAATTAATAAAGTATTTATAAATGATCGATTAAATAGTGCATTAGATAAGGCTTGATAAATGGCTAAGGCGACTTCAGCACTAAAGACTTCAATTATAGAAAAATTTGGCACACCCTGTTCCGTAATTGACCTTGATATTGTTGAGCGTAACATCAAGCGTGCCCAAAAGTTGTGTGACCAAGTCGGAGTTGCAAACCGTCCACATATAAAAACTCATAAATCGCCTATCTTGGCAAAGATGCAGATATTGGCTGGCGCAAAAGGAATTACCTGTCAAAAACTTGGCGAAGCTGAAGTAATGGCGGATGCTGGCATTACGGACATAATTGTTGCAACTAATTTGATTGGAGCTGCGAGATCTGGTCGTTTAGCATCTCTGCAACGGCGAGTTCCCCTAAAAGTTTGTAGCGACAATATAGTTTCGTTGAGAACTTATTCTGAAGCGGCACAGCAGGCCAATCGCGCCATGGATGTACTGATAGAATGTGATACGGGACAAAAACGCGCTGGTGTTGAAACGCCAAGTGAGGCACTCGCATTGGCGCAGGTCATAAAAGATGACCCTATGCTCAATTTTGCCGGACTACTATTCTACCCAGCAATTGATAGTTGGCCTGCAACACAGTTCTTTTTAGATGAGATAACTGCAGGTTTAGCATCTTTACGGCTGAAGCCGGGGATCGTGTCGACTGGTGGAACTCCTAATTTTGTAAATATTGGAAAATTGCAGGGAGCAACTGAACATCGAGCGGGCACCTGTATCTTCAACGATCGCATGATGATAAAAGCTGGATTTGCAACCACAGATGAATGTGCTTTTAGCGTTTTCACCAGTGTTGTCAGCAGAGGAGGGGAAGCACGGGGTATTTTAGATGCAGGCTCCAAAACATTGACTTCGGACATGGGAGGTTTGGATGGCTTCGGTCTGATACTTGAGCATCCGGAAGCGAGCATTCATAAATTTGCTGAAGAGCATGGCTTTATTGACTTATCAAAATGTAACAAAAAACCAGCAGTTGGAGAAATTTTACAAGTTATCCCAAACCATGTTTGTGTGGCCGTAAATATGGTGGATCAGTTGGTAGGGATTCGTGGTGATGAGATTTGTGAAGTGATCCCGGTTGCTGCTCGTGGTATGTTAGTTTGACACCCGTGGTCTCGACATTTAAGTGAAGCAAACTACCTAACGTTTTAACAAAGAGATCCGCTGACAGTTTCAGAAAATTTAGGATTAAAATTAGAAAAATGAAAATACGCAAGTCATATATCTCGGCGCTTTTTATTGCTGCACTTATTGTTGGTTGGATGTACTCAGATAACTTCCTTGGAACTTCTTCTCTGAGTGTTGCTGGTGACGGAAAAGTGGCCGATGTTGAAGAAGAAAAAATTGAAAGTAAATCACCAGATTTGATCACGCAGGCTTTCAAAGTAGTCAATCAGCAGGTGCCATTACAAATTCGAGCAAGAGGTGTAACTCGAACTGGATTTGATATTGACGTGATAAGCCGTCGCAACGCCTATGTGTTGTCACAAGTAGCTGTTGAAGGTGGCTGGGTTGAAGCTGGTGCTACTTTGATTGAGCTTGATAAAGGTACATTAGAATCTGATATTGATGCTGCGCGTGCTGACCGCAAGGCAGGGCAAGCGGAGTACGAAGACATCAAAAAGCGTTTTAGTTCTGGAGGAGCATGGGAAGCTCAAATTGACGCGGCTATCGCAGATCTTGAAGCCGTGCGTAGTAATTATGAATCAACCAAAAAATTAGTCGATAGAGGCGTTAAAAAACCTCTCGCTAAACTACAGCAGATGGCCTCGCTTAAAGCAGCCGAAATGCGCTTAATTGAATTAGAAAATCAATCTGAGGATCTCGCGCTGGCAGCTTCCAATGCCCGGATCAAAGCTGTTGATGCGCGTATTGCAATGTTACTCGAACAGCTAGAATTCACCAATGTGGTTGCTTCTCAAGGTGGTTGGTTAGAAAAATATCACGTAGAGGTTGGTCAAACAATTAAAGAAAATGCCCCTGTTGCGCGTATCTTGGGGTTGCGATCTCTTACCATAGACGCACCAGTGCCCCAAACTCAGATCAGCAAAATTAAAATTGGTGACAAGGTTGATTTGGACGTAGATGGAGCGGGAAAGCGACAGGGTGTGGTGAATAAAATTGCAACGTTTGCCAACCAAGCAACACGTACATTCGATGTAGAAATAGCCGTTGATAACTCCGATGGGACTTTACGGGCTGGGATGAGTGCAGGGGTTCGCGTTACAATCGATCAGGTGCCTGCTTTTAAAATATCCCCGGCGCATTTGAATGTGGATGAGGCCGGTTCGTTAAGTGTTAAGACGGTCAAACCAGACGGTACTGTTCAAGTCATGCCCGTTGCCATTGCCCAAACTGTTGGGAATGCGGCTTATGTTTCAGGGTTAGCAGACGACACTTTAATCTTGGGTATGGGACAAGCCTTCGTCAGCGATGGATCTAAAATTAGTTATAAAATAGTTGAGGAAGCAAACTAATGCAATCTGTGATCCGTGCAGCATTTAAACGGCCTGGCGCAATTATTTTTATGATTTTGATAATTTTTGGTGTGGGCTTGAATGCTTGGAATAATATTCCAAAGCAAGCCGAACCTGATATTGATATTCCAATTTCTTATGTCTCAGTTCGCTACTCAGGCATCTCACCAACTGATGCCGAAAAGTTATTAGTTAAACCTCTGGAAAAGCAACTTAGATCGGTCGCAGGACTTGATAAAATGACGAGTGCGGCAACTGAAGGATATGCATCGGTTACCCTTGAATTTCTAGCGGGAGAAGATATTGATCTGGTGCTTGAGGACGTACGCAAAGCTGTAGATGATGCTAAACCAGATTTACCACCAGCTGCTGATGCTCCCAAAATTACTGAGATTTCCCTGTCACTGTTCCCAATTCTAACAGCTGCTATCTATGGTCAAGTCCCAGAAAAATTATTAATTTTAGCGGCTCGTGACCTTAAGGATAAGCTCGAGGCTGTTGAGGGTGTTTTAGAGGTTGAGATAGGCGGAGACCGAGAGGAAATGGTCGAAGTGATTGTTGATGCCGGTGCTATGGAAAGTTATGGCCTTAATCCTGCCTTGGTTATTGGGCTTGTTTCGGCCAATAACCAGTTGGTGACTGCAGGATCGATAGATACAGGGGCGGGGCGACTTGCTCTTAAAGTCCCTGGCGTAATTGAGACGGTCGAAGATTTAATGAAGTTGCCAATTAAAGTTGGCGACGGGAATACGATACATTTTGAAGATATTGCAAGGGTTCGAAGAGCTTATGTGGACGCCGACAACCGATCACGGGTTAATGGGCAGAGCTCTTTAGTTTTGGACGTCAAGAAAAGGGTGGGGGCAAACTTGATTGAGGTTGCAGAGGCGACCCGCGCAATGATTGATGCCGAGGTCGCCGCCATGTCGGGCGACGTAGAAGTGAATTATCTTTTAGACAAGTCAAAAAACGTCCGGTCAACACTCGGTGATCTTGGTAATAATGTTACGGCAGCGGTTTTGATCGTAATGATAGTTGTCGTTGCGAGCCTTGGATTGCGAAATGCAGCACTTGTTGCCTTGGCAATTCCTGGTAGTTTTTTGATAGGCATCGCATTTCTCTATAACATGGGTATTACGCTGAATATTGTCGTATTATTTTCACTTATTCTTGTCGCTGGTATGCTTGTGGACGGGGTTATAGTAACGATAGAATATGCAGATCGAAGGATTGCACAATCAGTAGACCGGGCCACTGCATACCGTGAGGGAGCTGTCCGAATGGCCTGGCCCATTATTGCCTCAACAGTGACCACCTTGATGGTGTTTTTGCCGCTTCTTTTCTGGCCTGGTATCGTTGGTAGCTTCATGAAGTTTTTGCCAATTACCGTAATTTGCGTACTGTCGGCATCGCTATTGATGGCATTGATTTTCATACCAGTTCTAGGTGGTATGTTCGGAAAAAAAGTAACTGCTGGAGGAGCTGCCCATCATTCGGCACCCCGTGCGTACCGCTGGATTCTCAAGCGCGCCATTCAGTATCCAATGCTTGTTGTCTTGTTCATTGCAGGATTTATGGTTTTGTCCTTTGGTAGTTATTTTTCGGCTGGTTTAGGGGTAAGCTTTTTTCCCGATGTAGAGCCGGAGCAAGCTGCGATTCAAGTGCTAGCTCGTGGGGATCTTGCAGCAGATGAGCGAGATGATCTTTTAAAACAGGCTGAAACTCGAGTGCTTGATGTAAAAGGTGTGTCTGCAAATTATGCGAAACTAGGATCTGGTGATAATGCGCCAAGAGATTCAATTGGATCTATACGGACGGTATTTGATGACTGGCAACAACGTGACAAAGTCAACGTCTTAATGGAAGAAATGCGTCAAAGGCTTGACGGTGTTGTTGGAATAAAAGTCAATATTCAAAAAGAGCAGCCTGGCCCAGGTGGTGCATCTCCAATACATATTGAAATTTTTGACGATGATTTAGAACAGGCTGCTAAAACGACCAATTCTGTGGTTAATTTGATGAATACAATAGGTGGCTTCATTGATATTAAAGACACCCGTCCATTACCTGGAATAGAGTGGACGATAAAGTTTGATCGAGATGAAGCCAGTCGTCATGGTGTATCGATTGGTGCCCTTGGAAATATGGTAAAATTATTGACTGAAGGTGTTAGCATTTCGGATTATCGTCCTGACGACATTGACGACGAGTTAGATATAAAACTACGGTTTCCTAGCGAGCAACGCAACTTGGATCATCTGGAAGAGATCAGGATTCCTACCGCCTCTGGCGATTACGTACCATTGTCAGTTTTTGCCAAATTGATACCACAACCTAAAGGTGGTGACATTGAACGTAAAAACGGCAAACGATTTTATTCGATTGATGCTGATGTGAAAGAAGAATTATTGCCTGCCAAACAGGTGGAATTGCTCCAAACTGCCTTAGTGGAGAATAAAGACATTCCTATTTCAAGTTCAATTGTTTTTGGTGGCGAAAGCGAAGATATAGAGGAAACTCAGACCTTTTTTGGTCAAGCATTCTCTTTATCTATGTGCCTCATGGTTCTTGTTCTGATGATCCAATTTAATTCGGTATGGCAAACTTTCGTAACAATGTCGGCTATTATTTTATCTTCTGGCGGAGTGTTTCTGGGGCTGTATCTTCTGGATCGCCCTTTTGGGATCGTTATGTCGGGCTTGGGTATCATAGCCTTGGCGGGAGTTGTTGTTAACAATAACATCGTTCTGATAGATACTTTTAATGAATTTCGGGCAAAAGGTTATGAGGCAAAGCAAGCTGCGTTTCATGCTGGTCTTGCACGGTTTAGACCCGTATTACTGACTGCTGTAACAACCATTATGGGGCTTCTACCCATGGTTTTTGGGTTAACCATTCAGTTTGGAGAGCGATCTATTTTGTCGGGTGCTCCGTCCTCACAATGGTGGACGGACCTCTCCAGCACCATCGCTGGTGGGCTTACGTTTGCAACAGTACTGACCTTGCTTGCAACGCCAGCTTTATTGGTGCTTGGGGCTAACGTAAATGCTTGGACCAAGCGAATAAAAATTCGTGTATTTTCTCGTCAGACGAGCAGTGCATAACAACTTTTTTATTATATTTGATGAGTAAATGGTCAGAACCCGATTAATTAAAAACTACTCAATCATTTGACGTAATCCGATCCGCGCTCCAACCAAAATCATCATGAATGCGACTGGAGCGCTAAAAGCCATCGTAGAAAAAGCGGAAATTCCCTGACCAATACTACACCCAACGGCCAAAACGGCACCTGATCCCATCAGGACTGCACCAAAAAGTTGTCTTCCCAGCTCTCGTGGATCATCACAGGCTTCCCACCGGAATTGGCCCTTGAAAATACTTCCAAGAAAAGCACCTAGCACAACTCCAAGTACCGACCCGACACTAAATGAAATTGGATTCCCAGATGCGGTCATGGAGTATAAAATGGTCTCGCCTATTGGTGCTGAAAAAGAGTGGGTTACAACTGGCTCCTCGTTGAATCCATGTGCGGCAATCCATTGGGTTCCAATCCAACCCGATACAATGGAAAGCCCAACCACAAACCCCCAGAAAATTGTTGACCATGATGTCAACATCAATCGATTTGCCAAAGAAACAATTATCAAGCCAACGCCAATGAAAAGCCCTGTTGTCAAGGTGTTAATATCAAACATCAAATGAAATAGCTGGCCAAAACTTTGGGGTGTTGATGCATTTGTTTCGACGGGAAATAACAAAATACGGGTATGGGCCAATGGACCTGACATAATGAAATAGGCGGATAATCCCATAACTATTACAATTAACAAGGATCTTATATCGCCACCGCCTAAACGCGCCAAAGCTCCAAACCCACAGTTACCTGAGAGCGCCATGCCATAGCCAAACATCAAACCACCAGTAATAGTGGCGAAGGGGTCCCAAACTCGAGATAAATAAATTGTTTGTTTAATATCCAGATGGTTAAAGTGGTATGCTAATTGGGTTCCAATAATTGCGACTCCAATAGCCAAACCCCACATTCTAAATCGCCGGTTGTCAGATGAATATAGAAGGTCCTCGATGGCTCCTAAGGTACAGAACTGTCCAATCCGCGCGGCAAGCCCAAGTGCAATACCGCCAATAAGGCCGACCAAGGCCGAACTGTTTGCTTCCCCTAGAAACTCTAACACGTCGTCTCCTCTGAAGATCTAAAGTTCGTGCTGATCAATCACCATTCCTACAAAATAAATCATAAACCACTTCAATAATTTCACGGGCTCGGTTGTCCGTAAGTCGGTAATATATGGTTTTCCCATCGCGACGTGGTTTCACTAAACCTTCTAAGCGCAGACGGGTCAATTGTTGCGATACGGCTGCTTGACGAGAGGACAGCAAATCCTCAAGCTCGGTTACTGATTTTTCGCCAGAAGCTAAATGGCACAAAATCATCAACCTGCCTTCATGGCCAAGGGCTTTAAGAAAGTTTGCAGCACGCTCTGCGTTACCAATCATGCGCTCCATGTCTTCAGAGTTCATATTGATATCAAATACTGGAATATGTGACCGAGAATTTGAAACTTTGTTGGTTTTTTTTTCTGCAGCTACTGACATCATCAACCGTCCAATTGATCCAAGGGTATATTATTTTCGCTAAAAAGCATGCCAAGCAAGGCCCAAAAAAAGTCTTCTCCTGGATAGCCCTCTATTCGCCCGAGCTCTGTTCCATCATTTATCAATATGAATGTTGGCGTAAAACTGATCCCTTTTGCGAAATCAACATTTGTGTAGCCATCATGCAGGTCAAAATTGATTAATGGGGCTGCTTTGCCTTCTGGTGTTTTTGGATAGATATGCCCAACGTCTTGATGCCATTTGTTACACCAGTAGCAACCGTCCTCCTCAGCCATCAACAATTGGGTTTGACCAAAAACGGGTGGTACAATACCCCAGAACAGAAAAAGGGCTATGATAAACAGGTTTTTTTTCATGTTGGAAAAATTGTCCAAATAGTACATTTATACATAATCTAATAATTGAATTTGAAACAAAATGCTAGGGCTTGAAAATATGTTCGATATCACTTTGCTGGCCGCGTTTTTGGCCGGTTTATTGTCTTTTCTATCGCCATGTATTTTGCCAATTGTGCCATTTTACGTAAGTTATCTTACAGGTATTGGCATACAGAAAATCAATACAAATTTAGAAATGAACCGCGTGACTATGATCAAAACGGTAGCTTCAGCTTGCTTTTTTGCGATGGGTGTTACAACAGTCTTCGTGGCATTGGGCGCTTCAGCATCCTACGTTGGCTTGGTATTTCGAGACTATTTCGATATCTTAAAATACATTGCAGCAGCTGTGATCATCCTCATGGGGTTAAACTTTTTAGGGATCCTAAAAATAAGTTTGCTGTTCAGGCAATTTCAATTTGGAAGAAATCAAAACAATAATATCAGTGTTTTTGGTGCGTATTTTGTTGGCTTAACTTTCGCATTCGGCTGGACACCCTGTGTTGGTCCAATACTGAGCGTGATCCTGTTTTTGGCAGCGGGGCAGGATACTGCAACACAAGGTAT
>CEWO01081871.1_pt1 | contig 13420 bp, 6 predicted proteins | sample 361561 | NCBI WGS metagenome assembly CEWO01 (sample SAMEA2623627, study PRJEB7988) | marine metagenome | isolation source: saline water (ENVO:00002010), including
GCGTTGAAATTAAGCGTTATCGACTTAGAAAAAAGATGAATTTATCACGAAATGAGGGACTTACAGAGCATCTTCTAAGCTTATAGTTTTGCTTAGATTATCATATTTTAACTATACATAAACTATACATATGTTATTATTTATATTTTAGATTGATAATTTTAAATCCTTTGTTTTTTCATTTTAATTAAATATGCCTCTATAAATTACACAATTCATATTTTTTTTATATAAAATTAATCAATTCAGTAATTTTGTAAAGGTTATTTATGTTTTCTTAACAGTATATATGTCTTAAGTTTACTTTTTTTATAAATCAACATATAACATGAAAACAAAATTTTTAACAAAGCTGTCAACCTTTATTTTGATGTTCGCATTTGGTTTTTCCATGCACTCTCAAACAATAACAGGTTCAGTTACTGACGAAAATGGTGTTGCCCTCCCTGGTGCAACCGTTTTAGTCGAGGGAACTACTAATGGGGTTTCCACTGATTTTGATGGGAATTATTCTATAAACGCCTCTAGTGATGATACATTAGTATTTAGTTTTATTGGATACGCATCTCAATCTATTTTAGTTGGATCTTCTTCAACTATAAATGTAACTTTAAACGCAGATAATCTTCTTGACGAAGTAGTTGTTACCGGATATGGATCTCAAAAGGCTTCTAATATTTCAGGTTCTGTTTCTATAGTTTCTGGTGAAGATGTCGAAAAATTAAAACCCTTAAGAATTGAAGACGCTCTTCAAGGCCAAACTGGTTTAAACGTTATTTCCAGTCCTAATCCTGGGGGTAAACCCTCAGTTCTTATTAGAGGAATAACCTCATTTTCTGGAACAGATCCACTTGTTGTTATTGATGGTATTAATTCGTCTCTTTATGATATGGATGCTATTAGTCCCTCTGATATTGAAAGTGTTTCCGTTTTAAAGGATGCTTCTACTACAGCTATGTATGGAGTTAGAGGTGGTAGTGGTGTAATAGTTATTACTACAAAATCCGGAAAGAAAAATCAAGAGACAGTATTTTCCTTAGACACATCATTTGGAATGCAAGAAGTTGACCATCATATAGATGTTTTAAATGCTTCACAATACGCTGCAATGCTTAATGAAGGTAGCGTAACTTCGGGTGGGCCACTTATTTTTTCAGATCTTTCTGGACTTGGTGTTGGAACCAATTGGCAAAAAGAACTTTTTAACGCTGCCCCTATTTCAACTACTAATTTTTCAGCGTCTGGAGGTTCTGAAAACTCAACTTATTTCATTTCTGCAGGTTATACTGCCCAAGAGGGTGTTGCCGGTGGAGGTGATAAAGATTTCTTTGATAGATCTACATTTTCTGCAAATTTCACCACAGATATGTCAGATAAATTAAAAGCAATTGTTCACACTAAGTATTCGAATATCCAAGGCAATGGCCATGGTGGAGGTCAAATTTTTAATGCTTTAAATTTTGATCCTACAGTTCCAGTTATGACAGATGGAAAACACAGTACTAGTAGTACAATTACGCAGGAGGTTATAAATCCTATGGCTGGATTGAGTAATTCTTATAGTGATAATAAAACTGATAAATTAATTGGAAAAATTGAATTGCAATACCAATTAATGGATAATTTTAAAATAACCTCTAGAATTGGTTATTCGTCAATTTGGCAACAACAAAAATCTTTTAGTCCACTTCGTTTTTATGGTATTGGTCACAATAGTACAAATGCTAATGCTGATTTATCTCCTAGGACGGTAGATGATCATAGTAGGGTTTCTGAAATGAAACAAAATTGGTTTAACTACACATATGAAATTTTTGGTAATTATGACTTTAATATAAACGAAGAACATAATTTTAATGTCTTTGCTGGATTTACTATTGGTAAGCAAACATACAATGGACTAAATGGAAGCAACGTAGATGTTCCTAATAATTCATGGACTTATGCAGACCTTAGTTCTGCAACAGGGGGTGTAGAAGATCAAACAACAGGATCATGGCAAGGAGTTAGTAGAAGTGTTTCGTTAATGGGAAGAGTAGAATATGACTATAAAGAAAAATATTTAGCCTCTTTAACAGTTAGAAGAGACGGTTCTACCTCATTTGGTAAAAATAACAAGTTTGCTATTTTTCCATCTGCCTCATTTGGTTGGGTTGCATCTAATGAAGATTTTTTCAATTCATCTGTAATAAATTTTCTGAAAATTAGAGCTAGCTATGGATCAGTTGGAAACGACAATGCTTCTCCACAGTTTGGAACCATCTCAAATTTTCCAAAATATACTTTTGGTGATGTTATAACTTCGGGATCTACATTATTAGGAATTCCAAATGACGATGTTTCTTGGGAAAATCAAATTCAAACTAATGCTGGGATTGATTTAGTGTTATTTGATTCTAAATTAAGATTTACCGCTGACTACTTTATTAAGACAGTGGATGATTTATTATTTAGCCCAACTTTATCCCTTTACTTAGGGATACCTGCTTATCCAGTTGCTAATATTGGAAAAACAGAAACAAAAGGTTTCGAAATAAGCTTGTCCTACAATAATGATATCTCTGAAAACATCAGCTTTAGCAATACATTTAATTTTACAACTGCTGAGAATTTAGTAAAAGAAATTAACAACGGAGATAAATATATTTGGGGAAGTGGATATGGAATTCCATTCACAAGTTTAACTCAATTTAGACAAGGTGAATCTCCAGGTATTTTTTGGGGATATAAAACTAATGGCTTATTTCAGAATCAGTCTGACATAAGTAATCATGCAACTCAAGACAATGCACAACCTGGTGACATTAGATATGTAGATGTTAATGGAGATAATAAAATTGATTCTGAGGACAGAACCAAAATTGGAGATCCATTTCCTGACTTTACTTTAGGTTGGAATTTTGGGTTGAACATACACGATTTTGACATATCAGTGTTCACTTATGCTTCTGTCGGAAATGATATATTTAGAGGATATGAAAGAGGTTTAAATTATACTAATAAATTTGCTTCTGTTTTAAACAGATGGACAGGTGAGGGAACTAGCACAACAGAACCTCGATACTCTTTTATTGATGCAAATAATAATTCTAGAGCTTCAGACAGATATGTTGAAGATGGTAGTTATGTTAAAATTAAAAACATTCAGTTAGGATACAACGTTCCATTAAGTGAAGCGTCCCCTTTTACGAGTTTAAGAGTATATGCCCTTGCTAAAAATGCATTTACATTTACAGACTACACAGGATATGACCCTGAAATTTCTAACGGAGGTGGGCCAGTACTAGATACAGGAGTTGACAGAGGGACGTACCCTTCTCCTAGAGTTATTTCTCTTGGTTTAAACATTAAATTTTAAAAATATACACAATGAAAAACAAAATTTTTAATAACATATTATTGATCGTTCTTTCCTTAGGATTTATAGGGTGTGAAGATTATGTTGACTACGATGCATCTGAAGCTTACACTATTGTTGCAGATGATTACTTCAAAACCTCTGCAGATTATGAAGCAGCTTTAGTTGGAACCTACGATGTTCTTCAATGGAATATTTATAGTGTTATGATTGGAGATATTGCTTCTAATAATTCATTATGTGGAGGAGAAAGTGCTACAGACGTTATTGGATTGCAAAAAATTGATGACATGATTCATGTACCTCAAAATGATCAATTAACTAGTACTTGGAAATGGCTTTATGAAGGTATAAACAGAGCAAATTATTTAGTTGAAAACAAAGATAAATTAGAATTTTCTAGAAAAGCGGAGCTTTATGGAGAAGTAATGTTTTTAAGAGCTTACTATTATTTTGAGCTGGTTAAAATTTTTGGTGATGTACCATTGTTTACTCAATCTAGATTAACCGCTTCAGATTCTAACACTTTGACAAGAGCTGCTAAAGCTACAGTATATGCTCAAATTGAAAAAGATTTGCAAGATGCTATTGCTGCTTTACCTGCTGCAAAAAGTACAAATGGTAGAGCAACTTCTTTTACAGCTCATGCGCTTTTAGGAAAAGTTTATTTATATCAAGATAAATTTGAGGAGGCTGCAACTATATTAGAACCATTAATTGGTTTATACACCTTGCCCTCCAGTCTTCAATCTGTATTTTATAATTCAGGCCAAAATGGTCCTGAATCAGTTTTTGAAGTACAACACTCAAAAAATTCTAACTGGTTTGATTGGGGATTTCCTCAAGGTTCGGAAGGAAGTTTTGCAATTATTCATCACGGTCCAAGAGGATATAATGGATCTGTATATGCTTCAGGTTGGAGTTTCAATGTTCCATCTCAAGACCTTTATGATGCCTATGATGCAGCGGATACAAGAAGAGGGGTAGCGATTTTAGATATTGTCGCCTGGGCTGCTAGTACAGGAGCAGAATATTCTGAGGGATATGAACACACAGGATACTTTAATCACAAATATATTCCTAGAGCTGGTTTAAGTGGTGCTCAACAAGAGTTAAATTATGGAATTAATTATAGAGCAATTAGATATGCTGATGTATTATTAATGGCTGCAGAAGCTAATAGTAGAAAAGCATCTCCTAATGATTCAAAAGCTCAAAATTACCTTAATCAAGTTAGAGCTAGAGCCTTTGGAAATAATTCAAGAGCAAGTTCATCAACAGGAGCAACTTTAACTAAAGAAATTTGGAATGAGAGAAGATTAGAATTAGCCATGGAAGGTCACAGATTTTTTGATCTTGTAAGGACTGGCGAAGCTGCTGCAACTATTCCTGGGTTTATTGCCGGAAAACACGAGGTTTTCCCAATTCCTCAAACAGAAATCGATATTTCTGGATTAACTCAAAATGCAGGATATTAATTTTTAATTAAAAAAACATGAAAACAATAAAACAAATTTTTACATTACTTTTCGTCTTTGCAGCTATAATTAGCTGTAATGAGGACTTCATGGAAGAAACTGATTTTGGAATTGTTGCCCCATCAGAAGTTGGTGCTGCTTTTCAAATCACACAAGATAATACAGGTCTTGTTACAATAACCCCTACGGCTGTAAATGCTATATCTTTTGATATTGATTTCGGAGATGGTAGTGCAGTCGCAACTGGAATAGTTGCTGGTAAAAATGTGAAGCATACTTTCACTGAAGCAACACACACTTTAAAAGTGACTGCTAAGGGTTTAAATAATTTAAAAACAACCGCTGATGTACAATTAGTGGTGTCTTTTAAGGCCCCTGAGAATCTAGTTGTGGCAATTACGAACGATGAATCTGTTTCAAAACAGGTTAATGTGGTAGCTACAGCTGATTATGCTACAACTTTTGATTTTTTACCTGGTGAAGCAGATGCTGTAGCAGTGTCCGCAAATATTGGTGAAACGGCTTCATTCGTTTATAAAGCGGCGGGTACTTATGCAGTGAAGGTAACTGCAAAAGGTGGTGCAATAGCTACAACCGATTATTCGGTTGACTTTGAAGTAACTGCTTTACTTCAGCCTACAACTTCTGCCCCAACTCCTAAAGACAGACCAAGTTCAAGTGTTGTTTCAATTTTCTCTGATAAATATACAGATGTAGCCAATGTTGATTTGTATCCTAATTGGGGACAATCAACTCAGTATACAGCTTATGATTTGAATGGAGATAAAATGATCCAATATTCTAATCTTAACTACCAGGGTATTCAGTTTGATGAGCAAGATGTTTCAGGAATGGAGTTTTTACATATGGATATGTGGACTGCTGACCTGGACGCAATTGATATTTTTCCAATAAGTAAAGCTTCTGGCGAAAAGTCAGTTAATAAAACTTTAACTAAGGACGCATGGAATAGTTTTGACATTGCAATTTCTGATTTTACTGATCAAGGACTGTCCATGAATGATATTTTTCAATTCAAATTTGTAGGAGCTGGAAATAAATCAGTTTTTATCGATAATATTTATTTCTATAAAAAATCTGAAATTAAACTTCCTATTAAATTTGACAAAGAAGAAAAGTTTAAAGGAGATGGTGGTGCTGGTTTTGAATTATCTAAAGACCCCGATAACTCTGCAAATAATACAGGAAAAGTTACCAATTCTGGTTCAGATTGGGAGAATGTTCAAATCAATCTAGATCAGCCTATTAAAGTTGTTAAGGATGGTTTAAACAAATATTCTGTTAAAATTTATTCTCCAGACTCAAATGAGCATAAATTATCCATGAAGTTAGAAGAAAGTGGAGAAAACGAATACATTATTTTAGCTCAAACTTTTTCAACTAAAGGTTGGAATACTTTAAATTTTGATTTCTCAACTGTAACTGAGCAAGATTATCCAAATGGTGGTGCTGCATTTGATGGTACGGCTGATTTCAAAAAATTAGTATTCTTTATTGACGGAGGGTCCTCAACAGCTGGCACTTATCATATTGATGATATTGTTAAAGTTGTTGCTGCTGGTGATCAAGTTATATTTGATGACTTCGAAGGAAATGGAACCATTAGTTGGAGAGCTGATGCTCTTGGTAAATCTATTGTCGCTAATCCATTAAGTTCAGGAAATTCTTCTGCTAATGTACTTAAGTATGATGATACGGGTGGACAATATGCTAACATACAATTTGACGCAGATCAAAAATTTGATTTATCAACTAATAATAAATTCACATTTAAAATCTATATTCCTGCTGATGGAATTACAGGATCTCAACCAAATCAGGTTGAAGTAAAACTTCAGGATGGGTCAAAAGAACGTCCATGGGAAGGTCAGTTTGGGGTGATTACTCCTCTTGAGCTAGACAAATGGCAAACTGTCATGGTAGATTTTTCATCCAAGGCTTCCTCTACAGAGTTCAGTAGAATTGTTTTCCAAGTAAATAGTGAAAATAATAATGATAAGGTAGTAGCCTATATAGATGACTTTGAATATGTAACGCCTGTGACTCACGATGATTTCGAAGGCAATGGAAATATATCAACTTGGTATGGTGATGCTTGTGGTCAGGAAATTATTGATAACCCTGTTTCTGGAACTATAAATAAATCTGCCAAAGTACTTAAGTATAGTGATGATGGAGGTCAGTACGCCAATATTAGATTTGACGCACCTCAAAAACTTGATTTATCAATCTATAATAAAGTTACTGTAAAGGTTTATGTTCCTAGTAGTGGTTTGACAGGAAGTCAAGACAATAAATTATGGATAAAGCTTCAAGATGGATCATCAGGAGAACCCTGGGTTGGTCAAGCTCAAAAAGAGCAAGCGATTACACTTGATAAGTGGCAAACATTAGAATTTGATTTTTCTGATCAAAAATCAGAAACTAAATACAGTAGAATTTTACTTCAATTTAATGGAGAAAATAATACTGATAAGGTTTTAGCTTACGTTGATAACATATTTGTTCACAGATAAAATATATAAAAATGAAAAAAATAAATTTACTATTTAAAACAATATTCGTTCTAACAGTTCTTACACTTATTAGCTGTGAGGAAGAAGAATACACACTTGGGGCTATAACCGCTCCAAGCAATGTAACACTAACTGCGGAAATAGTTGGCGCTACTGCTGATGCCCCTTATGGAGACGGTTCCGGAACTGTGCATTTTACTGTTACAGGTTCTGGTGCAATTACTTATAAAATGTCATATAATGGAGAGGAAAAATTAATTCCCACAGGTAAAAAGACTTACAATTTTTCTAATATTGGAACAAATGATTATACTGTCAGTGCCATTGCAGTTGGACCAGGTGGAACCTCCACAGTTGTAGCTAAAACCGTAACAGTTCTTGCTACTTATAGTCCTCCTGCTGCACTAGTTAAGGCTTTAACAACCGGATCTTGGAGAATTCACAAAGATGTCGGTGGTCATATGGGTGTTGGTGCTAATGATATGACTGAACCTATTTGGTGGTCTGCTGGTGCAAATGAAAAAGCGGCAACAGGGATGTATGATGATCGATATACTTTTTCTGCTGATGGAACCTTTACTTTTGACGCAGGAGCAGATAACAGCATTTTAGTAAAAAGTGTTCCAGCTGATAGAGATTTTGGAGGACTTAGAGATCAGACACCTAGTTCATGTTGTAGTGAGATTGATAATTATCCATTAACTAAAGCAGACATAGATAAAGTTACAGGAAAATGGTACATTTCTGCTCCCGGTGGAGTAGAGACTATTAACTTGTCTGGCTTAGGGTTCATGGGAATGTATGTGGGCTCACACACTTTTACCATTCTAGATCGATCTAAGAGTGATGAATTACATCTTAAAAATTATTTTTCTGATGAAAATAATGCCTGGTGGTGGAAAATAACTAATAAAGAATAGAGTTTGTTTAAATTTTAATATCTAAAAACCTGAAAAAGTGTCTAATTCATCTTTTTCAGGTTTTTTTAACTTATTTGACCTGTAATTTTTTTTAGATCTACTTTTCAAATTTAATTTAGCAATTCCAAATAGAGACCTATATTAATGCACAAATACTGCACATTTAATTTTTTTAAACTAATCCTTATAAAGGTGGTTTTTATTCTTCCACTCTTAATATCATGTTCGGGGAGCGCATCAGACGACGGCGAAACAGGGCCAGCTGATCCCGTAGATATTATTCCTGCTAATTTGTCTCTAACCATTGATATACGTGGAACCGATAGTAATCACCCAAATGGTGATGGCTTTGGAGTGGTAAAGTTTTCTGCAAATGCAACCAATGCTGTGTCTTATAGTTTTAGATTTGGGACAGGTGATTCCAAAACATCATCTGGAAATGCAGAATATACATACACTGAAGTAGGAACTAAAACTTATGATATTAAGGTTTTAGCATATTCAAGTACTAATAATTATATTACCATAGATAAGAAAATAACTGTTTATGTTAAGCCTGATTCTGAGCAAGGTTTGTTAGAATTACTGGCTGGAAATTCTTCAAAGACTTGGAAGATTAATGCAGCTCAAGATGCACATTTCTCAAATGGCAGCCCAGATAAAACCTATTCTACTTATTGGGAAGCAGCAGCTTTTTCTAAAGTTAATGCTGGGTTTTATGATGATGAATACATATTTAACGTAGATGGTACCTACAAGCACAAGACTAATGAAGATGTTTTCGGTAAAGCAAGTTATTTGACAAACGATTTTGGTTCAACTTCCCAATCACCTAACTCATCTGGAGAAATCGAAAAGTATCCATTAGATGATTACCAAACAACTTTTGTTGCTAAAAAAGACGGAGATGAAAATAAATTGGAAATTAATGGTAAAGGCTTTGTAGGTTTTTATGTTGGTCAGCATATTTATACTATTGAGTGTTATGATTCTGATAATATATATTTAAGAACTCAAGACGAGGGAGAAAATGTAGCGTGGTATGTATGGCTTACAGCAAAAACAGTTTCAGAAACTCACCCAAAAGATCAATTTACCAATCTTGTTTGGTCTGACGAGTTTTCTGATCCAGGAGCTTTAGATTCAAGTAAATGGGTTCATGAAGTTGGTGATTCATGGTATAACAACGAGGTTCAATCTTACACATCCAGATTAGATAATTCTAAAGTAGAGGATGGGAAATTAAAAATTATTGCCAAAAAAGAATCCTACAACGGAAATAATTATACTTCAGCGAGAATTATATCTAATACAAAAATGGATTTCACTTATGGAAGGGTTGATATTAAAGCAAAAATACCCGGAACAAAGGGAACTTGGCCAGCTTTATGGTTGCTTGGTTCTAATTTTAAAACAGTTACATGGCCTAAGTGTGGTGAAATAGATGTTTTAGAAGCAGCACAATCCAATAATTTTAGAGTTCAATCGACTGTACATCATCCAGACAATTATGGAGAGGGAGACAGTCATATTACTAATGAATACACAGATATCACTGAGAAATTTCATATCTATTCATTGGTCTGGACAAAGCAAGCATTGACGTTTTATGTTGACGATAAACCTCATCATATCGTAGGCAATTCGTGTGCTCTTCCATTTAATTGGAACCAGTTTATAATTTTAAATGTAGCTATGGGTGGAACTATGGGTGGAGAAATTTCCCCTGATTTTGTGAGTGACACCATGGAAATTGAATATGTAAGAGTTTATCAATAAAAAATTTAATAATGAAAAAATACTGTATTATATTCTTAATAATATTGACATTAAATGGTTGTCAGACAAACACAAATATCTCAAATAATAGAATTGATATCATAAATAAAAAAGTGGATTCGCTCCTTGGAATTATGACTTTAGATGAGAAAATTGGTCAAATGAATCAATATAATGGTTTTTGGGATGTAACAGGCCCAGCCCCAAAAAATGGAGACGCAAAATTTAAATTCAATAATTTAAAAAAAGGATTAGTTGGGTCAATGCTTAATGTAAGAGGAGTTGAAGAAATTACTGCCCTTCAAAAAATTGCTGTTGAGGAAACAAGATTAGGAATCCCTTTAATAATTGGAAATGATGTCATACATGGATATAAAACTCTAAGCCCGATACCACTTGCTGAGGCCGCTAGTTGGGATTTAAAAGAAATTGAAAATTCTGCAAGAATAGCCGCTTTAGAAGCTTCTGCAGCAGGCACCAATTGGACATTTGCTCCAATGGTAGATATTTCACGAGATGCAAGGTGGGGACGAGTTATGGAAGGTGCTGGAGAAGATCCATTTTTAGGAAGTTTAATAGCTGCAGCAAGAGTTAGAGGGTTTCAAGGGGATGATTTGTCAAAAAATCATACCATTGCAGCTACTGCTAAACATTTTGCTGGGTATGGATTTTCTGAATCAGGAAGAGATTATAATACTGTGGATGTTAGTAAAAATACTTTATATAATGTTATTTTACCTCCGTTTAAGGCTACTCTTGATGCTGGAGTTAGAACTTTTATGAACGGTTTCAATGAATTAGACGGAATTCCTGTAACTGGGAGTTCATTTTTACAAAGAGATCTTTTGAAAGGAGAGTGGGAATTTGATGGGTTTGTCATCTCAGATTGGGGCTCAATAAGAGAAATGATTCCTCATGGTTTTGCAAGAGATGGAAGTCACGCCACTGAGCTAGCTATTAAAGCGGGTTCTGATATGGACATGGAATCACACCTTTATATAAAAAAAATAAAAGAGTTGATTGAAGCTAAAAAATTAGATATAGAATTAGTGGATGATGCGGTTAGTAGAATTTTAAGAGTAAAATTTGAATTAGGATTATTTGACGACCCTTACAGATATCTAGATGCCGAAAGAGAAAAAGAAGTGATTAATCATCCAGATAATCACAAAGCTGTTTTGGAAATGGCTAAAAAATCAATTGTTTTATTGAAAAATGAAAATCAATTACTTCCATTAAATAAATCTGATCAAAGAATTGCATTAATTGGAGCATTAGCAAATGATAACAACAGTCCATTAGGAAACTGGAGAACCAATTCTGATAATAAAACTGCAGTAACAGTTTTAGAGGGGATGAAGGCTTACCCTGATAATAAATTAATTTATAGTAAGGGTGCAGATGTGAATTTAAATGATGATGGAGTTGTAAAATTTCATGAAAAAGTCAAAATAAATGATACCGATAAATCTGGTTTTAATGCTGCCAAAAATGCTGCCAAAAATGCTGATGTTGTGGTTATGGTTCTTGGTGAAGATGGTTTTCAGTCAGGTGAAGGAAGAAGCAGAACAGATATTGGAATACCTGGAGTTCAGCAGGAATTACTTGAAGAAGTTTATAAAGTGAATAAGAATATAGTCTTAGTTTTAATGAACGGAAGACCATTAAATATTAATTGGGCTGATAAAAATATTCCATCTATTGTTGAGGCATGGCAACTAGGTACTCAAACTGGTAATGCAGTAGCTCAAGTTCTTTATGGAGATTATAACCCAAGTGGAAAATTACCAATGAGTTTTCCTAGAAGTGTAGGACAAATTCCTATTTATTATAACTATAAAAACACTGGTAGACCCGGGCCTTCTAATACAGTTTTTTGGTCTCAATATAACGACCAATTGAATACTCCATTATATCCTTTCGGATATGGCTTAAGTTACACCTCTTTTGAGTACTCTAATTTAAAAATTGACAATAAAAACCTAACAGTTGGTAATTCGATAAATGTTTCTGTAGATCTTAAAAACACTGGTAATTACACAGGGAAAGAAGTTGTTCAGCTTTATATTAAGGATAGGTTTGCTAGTGTAACTAGACCTGTAAGAGAATTAAAAGGCTTTGAAATGATAAGTTTAAACCCTGGAGAAATTAAAACAGTTAACTTTGAAATATCTGAAACTTTATTACAATTTTATTCAGCTAATGAAATTTGGGAATCTGAATCAGGTTTTTTTGATATTTTTATTGGTACTAATTCAAATGCGGATCTTCAAGAAAGTTTTGAATTAATTAAATAAATTTATTTACTGTGAAAAAAATAATTCTTATAGTATTTACTGTATTACTAACAATTAATTTTAATTGGTCACAAGGGTTAAAAACTAGCGGTAAAAAAATAGTTGATAAACAAGGAAACGAGGTTCTTCTGCGTGGGATGGGTCCAGGTGGATGGTTAGTAATGGAAGGATATATGAACCAATCTGCAGGTATCGCAGGTCCACAACATGTAATAAAGAACAAACTCATTGAATTAATGGGTAAAGAAAAAACAGAAACTTTTTTTAAAGAGTGGAGAAAAAATCACTTTACTAAAAGAGATGTCGATTCTTTAGCAGCCTGGGGATTTAATAGTATTAGAATTCCTATGCATTACAATCTTATGACTCTTCCAATTGAAGATGAGCCAGTTGATGGACAAAACACTTGGATTGAGGAAGGCTTTACAATTATTGATAATGTTTTAGAATGGGCAAAACCTCACAACATGTATGTTATATTGGATTTACATGCCGCACCTGGAGGTCAAGGATATAATGCCGATATTTCAGATTATGACAGTAATAAACCTTCACTTTGGGAAAGTGAAGCCAATCAAAAGAAAACGGTTGCTCTTTGGAGAAAAATTGCTGAACGATACAAGGATAATGAATGGATCGGAGGGTATGATTTAATTAATGAAACAAATTGGAATTTACCGGGGGGGACTTTGCTTAGGCAATTATTTGAACAAATTACAGAAGCTATCAGGGAAGTAGATAAAGATCATATAATTTTTATTGAAGGAAATGATTATGCAAATAATTATACAGGTTTGACTCCGCCTTGGGATGATAACATGGCTTATAGTTTTCATAAGTATTGGAGTACTGTAAATGATGATGACTTGGATTGGGTAACTCCGTTAAGAGAAACACATAACGTTCCTCTTTGGATGGGAGAATCAGGAGAAAACTCTAATACTTGGTATACAAATTTTATTTCTCTTTTAGAAAAAAAAGATATTGGTTGGGCTTGGTGGACGATAAAAAAAGTTGGAGATATTGACAGTCCATTTTCTGTTAAGTTAAA
>CEWO01054199.1_pt1 | contig 13401 bp, 14 predicted proteins | sample 361561 | NCBI WGS metagenome assembly CEWO01 (sample SAMEA2623627, study PRJEB7988) | marine metagenome | isolation source: saline water (ENVO:00002010), including
CTCAAAGCATCTAATTCATGCGAGAGATGACCGAGGAGTGGATTTTCAGTTTCATTACAGAGATTGATGATTGCAGGCATCCGCTCTAAAGCATCCGAAACAGCGAGCAAGTCTCGCCCATTTGAACGGTTATAGGCGAGTTGTGTTGCCAATCGTTCCATATCTCTCAGCCCACGAAGGGCTTCCCGTAGACCCTCAAGTCGACGAGCAGAACGAGCAAGTGAACCAACCGCTTCATGGCGTGCATGAATGGCTTCAAGATTGCACAGAGGGCGTAAAAGCCATGTTTTTAGCAATCGCCGTCCCATTGCACTTCGACATGCATTCATTGTCGAAAGTAGACTTCCTTCATATTCCCCTGCTAATGTTGAAGTTAATTCGAGGTTCTTCAATGTCGTTTGGTCAAGAACCAAATTTCCAGTTTCCTTGATGACTTCGATATCTCGAAGCGGTATTTCATCGGTGATGTGCATGGTTGCAAGGTAGTCGGCAGCAAGTCCTGCTGCAGCCAGTGCAATTGGCGAATCATCCAAATCCAGATGACCTAAATCAGCGACTTTTAACACCTTTTCAAGACGGCTTCTGCGCCTTTTTTCACTTGCTCGGTGTTGGCTGATGAGAACATTGTCAAGATGGGAAAAAAGAGCGCATAGTTCTGTATCTTCTGCATCTTTAGGCGAGACGACAATTTCTGTTGGCCGCCATCTCATGATTTCATCTAACGCTCGAGCAAAGCGGTCATCCCCGTTCAAGTCAGAAGCCCATGCTTGACCCGTAGATGCATCGACAATTCCGACTCCTAGCGTTGACTTATCGAGTACGACTGAAACCAAAAGGGAACGTTCATCTGTTCCAAGTAACGATTCTTCATACAAACTTCCAGGTGTGTAAACTCTTGTCACCATACGTTCCAAGATCTTCGCACCTTCTCGTAGTTCTTGCTCTTGTTCTGCTACAGTGACTTTGTATCCTGCTTTCAGCATACCTCGAATGTTGTCTTCCAATGCATGCCAAGGGAATCCAGCCATTTGAATCGGTTTATCTGCCTTCTTGTCTCGAGATGTAAGGGCTAATCCGAGGATTTCAGAACCCACTTCCGCATCCTCGTGGAATAATTCATAGAAATCGCCCATCCTGAAGAAAAGAATCGTATCAGGGTGTTCCTTTTTGATGTCCATGAATTGGTCCATCATCCCCCTTTTTGCCATGCTCAATACTCTCCTTGCTCTCGCTGGAGTCCTATGTCGTTGCCGAGAGCACATGAAGGTTCTCGCGTAGCCTAGAAAGAACTCCAGTTTTCACGGGAATTTTGTATTTTATTGATTCTGCCGCATTCGACTAAAAGCCGTCCACACCATGACGCCCATCACAATACTCGAGGCAGTAAAGAAGAGGAAATTCAAGAAACCTCTTCCGCTCTCTATAGAACCGATTGCTAGGGTGTCGATTGAATAGGTTCCCGTCTCACCATTTTGATTATTACCGTGAGCATAGATGACATCATCGGAAACTCCGGATACTTCGACGGTCAGAGGAAGTGGTCGTGCTAAAGGCATCTTCTCTGGAATTCCTTCTCTCATCCGAACAATCGATGTGCTGCCTTCACTTCCGAACATCCAAACAGCGCCTTTTTCATCAAGTGCAACAGATTCACTGGAGACTTCAACATCGGTCATTGTTCCATCCAGAGCAATATGAACTGCAGAGTCGGTGCCTGCAGCAAGAAGACTACCATTTTCAAGTTTAATCAGAGAGTGAATTTCACCTCTCTCAAGCTCTTCAATCGATGTGAGCATTGGGGCAGTAGGTCCTGCGGACCATGAAATGAAACCTATCACGGGGTGTTTGAGCGGTGCAGCAGGGCTGTTTTCATCGGCACCAAATGTATTGGCCATCAAACCTGTTGCAATCCACGTACCGTCGTCCAGAGCCTCAACCATATTCCATTCGAAGTCGTCGGAATTCACCATTGCAGCGGTTACAGTTGCACCTCCAAATGCGGCTTGAGCAGGTTGGAGTGGTGTAGCAACATTTCCAAAGCCTCTGAGGCTTGAAGTGTTTCCTTCATCCGTAGCCATGAGCCAATGGTAGCCATCGCCGTTGGCTTGTTCAGCAACATCGAGAATATCGAAGGATTCTTGATTCTCGTTAAGCGGGACAATGGTGCGCTGTAAATTTTCAGATTTCACGTGGATGACTTCCAATGTATTGTTTGAGGGCGATACGACGATACTCCCGTCATGAAGTTGTGTCATGAAGGTCATTCCCAAGATATCTTCGTAATCTGCACCTATGTCTCTAGCGTCACCTTGATCATCGTAGTGGAACATCACTCCACCTTCATCTCCCAAGACCATTGCAGTGTAGCTGCCTGAGTCTCCATACACGATATCCAATACCCGCCCATCAACGGCTTCGAGTCCATCGCTGCGATAGTCGACGCCAGGGAGGGAAGAAGTTCCTTGAATCGCGATTGCTCCGAGGAGAATAAATACAAAAAAGCCAGAAATAGCGACCCATTGGTGTTCAGATTCTTCTTCAAGAAGCCCTCTCCATCCCTTCGCCATATTTGCAGGATGAGAAACGGGCACATGAAACCTTTTATCGAATCTGTAGTGATGTTTCATTTCCTCATTTTGGAAAATCTTGCGGCAAGGCTTGAGGCGGAGAGATGATAAAGGGAATATCGGTCGCAAGACTGCTTGGAGAGAGTATCATGGCACGTAAACCAGCATCTATGTATCGACGCCTCAAGGGTCCTGCCTATACTCGACGCAAGTATATCGGTGGTGTACCGAACAACAGAATCCAGTCTTTCCATGCTGGAAACCGAGTTGCTGCAGAGACTGGGCAATTCAAAGTTATCATGGAACTTCGAGCTGATAACAGTTGCCAGATTCGTCACACTGCATTAGAAGCTGCTCGTGTTATTTCAAACTCTACAATCCGTAAGATTGCTGGAACAGAAGGTTACGCTCTTCGAGTCCACACCTTCCCTCACCACATTCTCCGTGAAAACAAGCAAGCAACTGGTGCAGGTGCTGACCGTGTATCTCAAGGAATGCGATGTGCCTTCGGAAAGAATGTTGGAACAGCTGCTCGTGTTAAGCGAGGTCAAAGAGTCATGTCACTACAAATCAACCCAGAACACTACACCGTTGCTCGAGATGCTCTTCGAAAAGCGAGTATGAAGTTCCCGACTCCGTGCACTGTTCGACTTATTCAAGGTCACGAGCACCTCAAGGGACTCGTTTGAAACCCGTTGGGCTCAGCCCAATGTCAGTCAAACCTCTGTTTGGCAAGGCTTCTTGGGCGCGAGTTCCTTAAGTCAGAAGCAAGGCCATCGAATCAGCAAACAACGGAGATTTAGATATGATTGAAGTAAATACTGAGGGCGACATTCGTGAAACCTCAGTGGATTACTTGTCATCAAAACTTTTGCACATGGCGGTGATTGGATGAGAGTTGCTATCCTTGACCAAGAACGCTGTAAGCCAAACAGTAACGCCTTTAATTATCTACAAAAGTATGCTGGTGCGTGTGGCAGTGAATGTATTCAGGCGACTGAAGAAGAATGTAAAATCTTAGAATCTGCATGCCCACCTTGCCTTATTCGAGCGAAACTCTGTCCTGATGATGCGGTGAAAATCATCAATCTCCCAGAAGAACTTGATACCGATATGATTCACCGTTTTTCACTCAATGGTTTCCGTCTTTTCCGTCTCCCAGCACCAAGAAAACGCCAGGTAGTTGGAATACTTGGTCCGAACGGAATCGGTAAATCTACTGCCATCAAACTCCTTTCAGGTTCATTACGTCCAAACCTCGGTGATTGGGAAAGCACTCCACCTGATTGGGATGAGATTATCTCGATGTTCCCAAGAGGTGAGTTGCGAGATTACCTTGGCTTGGTTTCCCAAGGTGAAGTGACTATTTCAACCAAACCTCAACACATTGACAAGTTACCGAAAGTGTTTGATGGTGAGGTGCGTGGACTTCTTTCACGCGTCGACGACCGAAATGAACTCGAAACTTTTGCCAGCGAACTAGGAATTACACACATCTTAGGTCGAAAACTTGGAGATTTATCGGGTGGTGAATTACAGAGAGTCGCCATTTGTGCAACCTTGCTCAAAGAAGCAGATGTTTACTTCTTTGATGAACCTTCATCGTATCTTGATATTTATGAACGAATGAGGATGGTTCTCATTCTTCAAGCGTTGGCTGAAAGAGGTAAGCGTGTTCTCGTGGTCGAACACGATTTGGCAATTCTTGATGTTCTTTGTGACTTGGTACACATCGTTTATGGAGATAAGGGCGGATATGGAATTTTCACTCCTTCTCGATCGACCCGTACAGCGGTGAATGCTTACCTCGATGGCTTCTTAGTCGAAGAAAATGTTCGTATTCGTGACAAGCCAATTCGTTTCTTGAAGCACTATGAACGGGTGAGTGAGCAAGGTAATGCCGTTCTGGAATGGGGCGATTTGGAAAAGAAACTCGGAGATTTCACCCTCACAACTGGCAAAGGTGCAGTTCATCGTTCAGAGGTTGTTGGCGTGGTTGGTCCTAACGCAACAGGTAAATCGACAATGATTAAAATTCTCGCTGGAGAGATGGATTACGATGCTGGATGGGTATCTGATGGCGCCTCAATCTCATACAAACCTCAGCACATCACTGCAGATTTTGATGGAAGCGTTCAACTCTGGCTCGATACTGAAATTGGGCCGAAATGGCGTTCTGGTGAATTCAATGTCACAGTCATACGTGCACTTGGCGTCGATAAATTACTTCCAAAGAGAGTAAAGAAACTCTCCGGTGGTGAACGTCAAGCAGTTGCTCTAGCTATTTGTTTGGGTCGAGAAGCCGATTTGTATCTTTTTGATGAACCGTCTGCTCATTTGGATGCAAATGCTCGAATGGTTGCTGCTAAAGCTATCCGTAAAACGATGGAAATTAATGAGAAGTCCGCATTTGTAATTGATCACGATGTCTATTTTATCGATATTGTGAGTGACTCTTTACTTGTGTTTGAGGGCGAAGGTGCAGTTCATGGTTCTGCCAAAGGCCCATTCCGTCTTCGTGAAGGAATGAACCGCTTCCTTCAAAGTGTCAATATTACATTTCGGCGAGATCATGATTCAAAGCGCCCTCGAATCAATAAACCCGAGAGCCGTAAAGACAGAGAACAGAGGTCAGATGGTGACTTCTATTCATTCGAAAATTGAGGGGTGATGAGAAAATGCCAGTAGGAATGCCGCCTCTTGGAGGTCCATTAGGACGTTCACGATCACGTATTTCTGCCAGTGGACTCACCACTTTTCTTCGGTGCAAGCGGCAATGGTTTCTTGGCTCTAAAGTTGGAATTTCTGGACCTTTGAGACCTTCTCAAGTCATTGGTATTGTGCTTGAAGACGCTCTTTGTGGATTGATGATGCAGCGGCCTGAAAAAGAGTTTCAAACTTTTTCTGAATTGAAAGAATGGATGTTGAATTTGATTCCAAAAGCGGCTCAAGAAGCTCTAGCGGCGGGAGAAGTTCTCTGGGATGAAGGTCTTTGGTATGCGCCTGAGACATCTTGGGATGATGTCGAAATTGAATCGTTTGAGACTCGTCTTGAAAATGGCTTGATGTTATTGTTTGAAGAGGTTGAGGCCTGCTATGAAGCGAATGGAGGTCCTTATTTGGATTTGATGAGGGCAAATGAATCCCCCTTTGAAGTTCCATCACCTGCTTGGGGCGATGAACCTCGTTTCCCCGTACCCGACAAAGTTCGTAATCATGAATTACGTTCTTGGGCGATTCCAGAACAAGCGATGATTTGGAAAAAATCAGGAACTCCTGTTTCATGGAATGAGGCTCTTGAAATCGCCCGACCTTGGACCAAAGACCCTCGAGTACATCAACCTCAACGATTGTTTCATCCTGAGCGATGGGCAGCAGGAGAACTGGACTTGGTGCTACGATGGGATGGTCGAATTCGAATTGTCGATATCAAATCCGGTGACCCGAGTTCTCGGTTTGCTGAATCGCTCCAGCACCAACTCCGATTCTATGCATGGCTTTGGCATGAGACGCATGAGGGTGAATGCATCGACGGATTAGAAGGATGGTACCTCAACGGTCCTCATCGTGTTCTGTATGATGCACCTCGTCCAGATGAATATGGAGAAATGACGAATGAATTTTTCCAAGTTAATTCTGAAATGCAAAGCATGGGGTCAGGTCCTGCGGCTATGCCGGTTCTACCCGAAGATGCGTGTGATGGGAGTGCTGCAGGATGCCATTGGTGCAGCCTTGCTCGCGACGAGGATGGGCAGTGGTTTGGAGATGAACTCCTTTCAAACATCACTTCAAGTCGCGAAATATCTCTAACGGTCCCAAGTGAACCGTTGTCAAATATACCTGTTCGAGTGAGTGTTCAAGGGAAGTTTACCGGTGCATGGGGCCCGTTGCCAAATCATTTCGGTGAGCCGGTTCTTGGCGCAATGTTGGTTGCCGGTGGTGTTCAAATTACCGTCGAAGAGAGTGAGCCTGGAAGTTATCCACTTCTTCATGATCAAGAAAATGGAGAACTTGTGATACTTGACGCTCTCCCTGGCGTATGGCGGGGTGCTCCTCGATTGTATGTGGATTCAAGAACACGTATCGTGCCAATTGCACAAGCGAATAAAGAATTTGAGCAAACTGATACGCCGCTCTCTCAAAGAATGACGCGTATTGGTTTACTTCGCACCAGGGCAAATGTGGAAGGAATCGTTCTTAGCGTTCGAAAGCGTTCAGGAGTGCGATTGGATGCCAAACCTTGGACCATGTTAAACGTCCATCTTTGGGATGGGCATTCGGTGGTAGAAGTTGCTTCGTTCGGCTCGAGTATCACTGGACAAATGGAATCATTACGGCCGGGTCAAACGCTGAAGTTACTGGCCGCTGAAATAGGTTGGAGAGCAGGACTGCCCCAACTTCGAATCGATACGAGAAAAACACGTCTGCAAATCAAAGATTCGTAATTTGAGAGCAGGGTTCAAGAACATTCGGCAATATCTCGCTGATATGCCGGTAAGACTCGCAACTCCTTCTGAAGATTCTGTCGGGCCATATAATCGACTTTCAGCAAGTCAGGTGAACACCTACCGTTCTTGTCCTCGTCTGTGGTTTTATGAGAAAGTCCGGCGTTTTAAAATGCCACAAATACCGGTCTTATTTGTTGGCAGAGCGGTCGAAGAAGCAGTTTGTCGAATGCTTATGGAGTCGCCAGCCCTTCTGGTTGCCAATGCTTCATCAGACACGCTTTCAGCAATACCTCTTGATGACAGTGGGATTCCAAGCCGCTCGAGCCTTGAGCCATGGCCAGCAGAGCGTTTACTCGCTCTCCCAGAAAACATGTGGCCTACAGATGTGGAGAGCTTACGTCATTGGGGTATTGGTCGATTGAAAAAGCATCTCCAACTCGCACTTAATGCCATGAAAGCTGAATGGGAAAAGGATGAACGTAAAGCAGGCCAATGGAGTTCTGTCGACCCCGATTACTGTCTTCAGATGTGTGTAAATGCATTGGATTTCCACTTGAAAGAAGTACAACGCTGCCTAGAGCAGAATGGCGGGCCGAATCTCAAAGAATGGAGACGAGGCAAGCGTCCTGACTGGCCTTCACCCGATGCTCGTCGCTATACTCTTTCCAACAATCATCCTCTTTCACAGAATGGAGAAGTTTCATTGGTCGAGGCTTGGGAAATTGCTCGACCTTGGTTTGTTGATCCAAATGCTGCCAAGTTTGCAATGAATGCAGTTCACCCAGAACATTGGTTCCAAGGTGAGTATGATTTAGTCTATCGTTGGGATGGACGTATCAATATTGTTGATCTGAAAGCCAGCGTTGGAAAAGGTGACCGTTCGGGTAACTATGTTCAACAACTTCGCATGTATGCAATGCTTTGGTGGATTACACATGAAAAGAAAGAAATTGTGGATGCTCTCGAAATTTGGTATCTTGGTGCGAATTCCATCAAATCAATCCCCTGTCCTACCGTTGAAGATATGACGGAAATGGAATCGGAACTTGAATCGTTATGGCACGAACTTCGAGAAACGACACCATCGATAGAAGAATGCCCGCCATCGCCGGCTCCAGTCCGAGGCTATGAAGCAGGTGGAGTCGCTATAGAACCGCCGAATGAGTCGAGATGTGAGCGCTGTGATTGGAAACAAATTTGCCCAGGTGGAGAAGGAGATGACATCCTTCCTGAAGGGGGTTCAGTTCAACTACCGGGAAGTTCAACTTCATTTGATCTTACACCGATCGGTGACCTCGACCCTCGAATGACGTTGATTGGTGAAGTATTCAGCGTGCTGAATGCGAGAGAAGGCCGGCGCCCTCAGATTACCATTTCTCAAGGTAATGCGTTTGCCAAAGTTATACTGTTGGTTGACAATCACCAAGACGGACAGCCTTCTTGGCCAGAATCCATATCGAAAGGAGATATGGTCCGGCTCGATAACGTCATTCCAAGTGCAAATTGGAAAGGAGAGATTGAACTTAAAGTCGACCCGCATGCGTGTATTGTTCCTGCTTCGGATGGTGAAATTGCATCCGATTTAATGGAGTTCCGCGCTCGTTGGAACGTCTCAGGTCGCCTCATTTATCGGTTTGAAAAGAGAGGTGTTGGTCGGAACGGCAAAGAATGGCATCGGAAGGGTGCAATGATTCAAGATGCAAGTGGTGCAATGAAGGTTGACGGATGGGCAAATGATTGGGGCCCTCAGTATGACTTAGCAGAAATTGGTGATACCGTTGTTGTTGCCAACATTGGCTTGGATGCTTGGGCAGTTGAGGTTCGTGGAAGCGTTTCTCGAAATACGAAGTTCCACATTTTGAAGTGAATTCATCAGGATTAACCGCCTGAAGATATTGTGGTCACCAAGAGTTCGACGGGTTGAGAAAGAACAGTCGCATGGGGTAAAATTACGCCATCATGGCTCACGATGACCATCGAAGGTGGAATTTCAGCCTTTGTGAGAGCTTGTCGAACAGTCACTCCACTTTCGAGGTCTATCTTGACATCATAGTCTCGTCCTTTGAGGTGTATCTCCATACTACTCCGTATCAACACCATGCTTATGACGGTGGCGCTAAACCGAACACTTGCGGCCGAGATCGCATAGCCCGGTATTGCGGTGGATTCGAAATCCACTGTCCTTGTGACGCGGGAGTTCAAATCTCTCTCTCGGCGCCTAACACCAATCCAAGGCTTTTTTATCGATTGGCATTATCATTGACCGATTGACATGGAGCCCACACCTGCGTCTGGCCCAAATGTCAAAGACAGCGTCGTCTCTGGTGATTTGCATACTGGCAATGTCATTCACAATCATTACCACATGCCCCAGCAACCACAGGCTGCCCCACAGCAGCCAACAGTTCAACCCATGGCTGCGAACCCCAACCCTCATTTTTATCAGCAGCAACCACAGTTTCAGCAGCCACAACCCACTCCTCAGCCTTCTTACACGAATTATTACCAGCAACACGGTTCGCGTTATCTTCAGAATACACAACAAAAGGATGTTCTCATTACGTACATTTTCTGGTTTTTACTCGGGCCATTGGGTGGTCATAGGTTTTACCTTAACCAAATTGGAATGGGGATTTTCTACTTCTTGACGTTCGGCGGGTGTGGATTATTGTGGCTTATCGACATCGCTCTGATTCCCGATTTGGTCAACCGTGCAAACCGTGTTCACATTCGGAATTAGTTTTCACATGTAAAAGGCATCGGGTGACTCGGTTAATTCTCCAACGAGGTCATCGACTTTACCTGGCGCTAATGCAGAGAGCTTTTCAGTTAACTTCGACTGAATGTCACTTGGTAAAGCGATACCAAGTTCAAACCATCCATCTAAACTCTCCAGTAATCTTTGGGATGCAAACACATCTCCGCTTGAACCTACAGTGGTTGCAATTGCACAAGCGCTTTGGATGTTGAACAGAGGTCCATTGGAAGCGATCAATGCTGCAAGTCCGATTGCTCCAGATTTCGGCTCATCACGTCGAACATCAACGCCTGCTGCTTCTAAATCAATCCGATGTGCTGCACTTGAAGCGACGACAAAGACTTCTTTTCGAGTTGGAGCATCCATCAATCCAGCAAGAACGTAGAGCGAAGAGACGCCTTGGCTTTCTAGCCATTGAAGAATTTCTCTCGCCATCATTCCCTGATGTTCAGGTTCCAAAGGCTGTGAAGTTCCTGTGAGGCAAATAACCCTCTTTCCAGTAACTGATTCTATAGAGGAAAGAGTGAGGTGCGGTGGTGCGAGTAAGCCATCTTCGTCAAGGGTTGCAAGAGGAGGTAATGCTGTGTGATGTAAACGAGCCACTTCGTTACAAAGATGAGATGAATTGATGCCTTCAATGGCAACCTTGCCCACGTTTCCGACCCCTGGGAGTGCAAAGAACATGATGTCATGTTCACCGACTTGAGTATTCGACCCTCTCCATTCAATGTGCAATCCCATAATGTTCCTATCGATTTAGGACGCGCTATAATGTTTCACATTCGAATCACGCTGAAAAGCGGAATTGTGAAGGCTCGAATGAAACGCATCATTCTTCTTCTGAAGCATCGTGCGTGTTTTTCATTTCTTCCAAAGAGGGAAGTGTAGCAAGCCCACTGGCCCAATTTGCGTCAGTCACGTTGTACATTTTACGTCGAATCTCAGCACGATGGTCCTCAGGTGACCATTTGAGAGGTGCTGCTGCTTGTGCCTTGGATCCGCATGAAGGACATGTGGTCGCTAAAGTCCACGCTCCACATTCAAGACATTGCTGTAAAAGTTGTCGCGCCATACTACCACCGTTACGATTCAAGTTTATCAGTCGAGCCCTCATTCACGGTATGATGTGGCTTCTCCACCTGCAGAAAGAACATGGTCAAGAGTTGATTTTGTTGCGTTTTCCCAAATCGATTCAGCCGTTTTGAAATCGGGTGCTTTCAATTCAATTCGATATTCTGGTGCGCCATTATAGTGGCAACGGACTTCGATTTCTTCTTCTTCGGAAGAGAATGCTTCAGCGGCAAGAAGTGCATTTTGAATAATTTCTACTCCGTTGACATCGTTAATACTCAAGGTTAGGATGCCTCGTATTTCGACAAAGTCTGGAATAATATTTTCTACAGCGATTTCAATGAAATGCTTCAGCCAATCGCCTTCAAATCCTGCATCAACCAATGAACCTTCATTCATTGCAGCTTCTTCGAAGGCAGTGTAAAGGCCGCCGTAGGCGTCGATCAGTTCTTGTTTCGAAGATTCAATATCCTCTTCGGTCCATCCTACCTTTTCTCCCAACACTTTCAGTAATTGGTTTGCACGTTGCTCATTTTTCCATTCTTGGAGCCGTTCACGACGTCGTTCTTCTGAAACGGATTTTAGTGAAAGTTCTAATGAAGTCCCGTCTTTGCGGGTTCGCATTACTTTACAGATGAGTCGCTGACCTTCTCGAACATAGACTCGAATATTCTTGACCCAACCGCTGGCAATTTCACCAATGAAAATAAAACCTTCAAGGCCTTCAAATTCATCGAGTTTGACATAACACCCGTTTTGTTTTACGGTTGTTACAGAAACAACAACAAGTTCGCCTTCACTTGGCGTATTGGTGATTTCTGACATAGAGGCTCTGCCTCCTCATTCAAGTGCTTCAACAACGGTGCATCCGATAAGATTCGCTTTACCACCAGATGGGATGGAAAGGGTTGCTCCGCAAACACCGCAAGAAATGACAGATGTTGCTCGAGAATAAATGGTTGCTTCACTGCCGCAATCTTTGCAGGTGACTTTGAGGAAATTCTTTGCCATATTTTATTCAACTCACTTATCGATTAATTCGAACTTCTTAGAACGACGGCAAGGTGCATAGTGCGCTTTGCCAGTTTCCGTACAACGGTAGAGAATGTTTACTCGCTTTGTAGGCTTTTCACGGCCATCCGGTTTTGGACGAGGGAAACCACGGTAACCAGCCATAACACGGCGGAAACGGCGTTGACCCCAGCGAAGTTCAGAAGCACGCTTCTTCTTCACTCGCTCAATAGTGTGCATTGTGTGCTTGCCAGCCGATGGGCTGTAACGCTTGACTTGACGTGGCATTTTCACCATAAGAGCACCTTGAGCATTCGGCCCACAAGAGTCGGCTATTTAGGCGTGTCGCATTCAAACTCCATGGCAATTCGCTAGACTGCGAGTAAAACAGGGGGAGAGATAATGAACATTCAAGGCTTCCATTACGCCATGGACGAGATGCTACAAGCGTTGCTTCTGTTCTGGATACCTATCGCTATGGTGCCTTTAGGTCTCTGGTTGTCGATGTCTTCTGCATCGAAATCAACCACAGCCTACGGAAAATATCTTGCCTTTCTCGGCATCATTATGATTTGCCTAAGTCCGTGGACTGTTCCCTCCTCACCATCCTCCGCCGCCGGTCACTTACTCGGCGCAATTATTGGCCCGTGCATGCTGATTATTATCGGAATTTATCTCATTTCATTTTCGGGCAATGTTCCTGTTGGCAAATTACCACGAAGCGATCGAAGATTGGGTGTGCTGATGAGTGGAGCTGGTTTTGTTTGGTTAGCAGGAATGCATTGGTGGATTCTAACTCCTCAACTTTCTCCAGATGAAGTCAATCCTTACTGGTATGTCTTCTGGCCAACATTCATTTTGCTCACTTCGTGTTTAGCATCATGCTCTGCAGTGACTTTGTTGACCATTGGTGACCGCCGTAGAACAGAGTCAAATGCAATGTTTGTTGTCTCTGGCCTGTCAATGGCGATATTACTCCTGGGGCTCAATATTGATGGCCCCTTGGTACAAGCAGATGAATTCCGCGAGCATCTGTGGTTAGCGGTTGCAGATATGGCAGGTATCGCTGTAGGCAGTCTCCTCTCGATACTTGTTTTTGCCTTTGTCATTTACTCTTATGAGCGCAGCCTGCCGTCACCCAAAGCGATCGAACCGCCAACTTCGTCTGAACTTGACCAAGTCTCAACACTTCTACAGGCTCATCTTGGAGGTGAAGAGGAATGAAAGAATCTTCTTTATCGGTGACATGGAGAATGATTCTCTTGGCATTTTTACTTCCTCCATTGCTTATTGTTGCTTTGGATATTACGTTCTATGGTGCATTTAATGGCGTTGATTCAAGCGTTTCATTTACTCGCTTTGCCAATGCGACTTTGACTGCTTATACTCTCTGTTCTTTGTTTTTACTCGGCAATTTGTTTTTCTACGGCGAATCGAGAAACAGACCTTTGGCGCCTTTGGTTGGCATGGTAGTTGCGACACTTTTGGGGATAGTGGCGACTGCATTTTTCATTGGCCAAGGTCCTATGCTCCTGGAGGACAACGG
>CEWO01029130.1_pt1 | contig 13400 bp, 8 predicted proteins | sample 361561 | NCBI WGS metagenome assembly CEWO01 (sample SAMEA2623627, study PRJEB7988) | marine metagenome | isolation source: saline water (ENVO:00002010), including
ACTGCTTTACCTGCACCAAGTGATGAAGACGATGATGACGAAGTACAGATGGTATTCTAATCAGTAGAACGGATTAGTTCCAGCCGCATGATCAGTAGTGTCGATAATTTCAGAAATACCTGGGACGTTATCTGTAATCATCACTTCAACGCCTTGTTTCAATGTCACGTCTACCATTCCGCATCCTTGACAGCCTCCTCCAAAAGCAATGTATGCCTTACCATCATCGACACCTAGCAGATCTACATGACCTCCATGCGAAGCTACAGCAGGGTTGACATGTTCAGCAATAACGTCTGCTACGCTTTGAGATAAATCATCTATCCAAAGAGGATTCGGATTATCAAATGCAAATCCTCCTCCCATAAGAGTTTCTTTGTAATCTAATGTAGTGCCATCTATGTATTGAACGCTTCTTTCAGCAATTAGAATATTAAGACCATTTGACTCTGTTTGTAAATCGCCCTCTTTTGCATCTTTTAATGGTACCAGTTGTAAATCGTAGTTGAATCCACTTGCTCCTCTTCCGACTATTTCTATACGAACAGAGACATCAGAATCATCACCTTGAGAGATGTATTGGTTCAACATCTCCTGGGCTTTCTCTGTAATCTCTAGCATGTTACTCAATGTGTTGCAATAGGCGCCCTTTATTCAACCTGTCCTTAAACAGGCAAGACTCATGACCCTAGTTCTATACGGGGTATCGTGCCTACCTCCGATGTTCGAGATCAATTTGGTAGACCCTTGAAGGATTTGCGAATCTCTGTTACTGATAGATGCAACTTTCGATGTAGATATTGTATGCCTAGGGAACGCTTTAGCGAGAATCATACCTTTCTTCCGAAGAGGGCATTTTTATCTTTCGAAGAAATAGAAAAAGTAGTTCGTTCATGTATGTCTTTAGGTTTAGAAAAAGTTAGAATCACCGGCGGAGAACCTCTTTTGAGAAAAGATCTACCCATATTAATTGAGATGTTATCAGGTCTCGGAATTGAAATTGCATTAACTACAAACGCTTCTCTCCTGAAAAAGGAAGCAAAAGCACTCCATTCTGCGGGGCTAACTCGTGTAACCGTTAGCTTGGATGCATTAGATCCTGAACTTCATAGGACAATGTCAGATAGTAATATTTCAGTAGATTCAGTTTTAGAAGGAATAGATGAAGCGATTCGTGTCGGACTTTCACCAGTGAAAATAAATTGTGTAGTTCAGAAAGGAGTGAATGAAGAGGAAGTCAGCAAGTTAGTAAATCATTTTCGACATACCGGAGTAATCGTCCGTTTTATTGAATATATGGATGTAGGTAGGACAAACGGTTGGCAATTAGCACAAGTGATCCCGTCTGAAAAGATTCTAGATCATCTACAGAAAGAGTTTGATTTGATTCCTGTTGATGCGAAAAAAAATAGCGATGTTGCTGTAAGATGGGAGCATAGAGATGGCTCGGGTGAAATAGGTTTTATTTCTTCTGTAACATCTCCCTTCTGTGGAGATTGTGTAAGGGCTCGCCTTTCAGCAGATGGTAGATTAGTCACTTGTTTATTTGCTTCAGGCGGTCACGATATCCGTGCATTAATCCATAACGGTGCGGGTGAAGAGGATTTACAAGCAGCAATAGCAGCTATTTGGCACCGGAGAGAAGATCGTTACAGCGAAATTCGCTCAGAAGATACTGCCGCACTCCCCCGAATTGAGATGTCCTATATTGGTGGCTGAGTTTGATCTAGTGATTCAATAATCACATCCCAAGGTGCATTAGTCCTGAAGGAAGGTTTTGGATAATGAGATAAACCAGCCTTGAATCCTTTTTTATTGATTAATTCTATCATTTTAATAGGGCTCGGAGGCGATCCAACATTCATCCAACTCGCTAAATCATCAGTTAGAATTAGGAACTCACCTTCTATAATTTCTGCTTCATTTTTAATATTTTTAATACTACGAATAATCTTCCTTCTTTCCAATTCGAAATCTCTATCGCTCCAATTCATAGGATTTTTAGGATTGTATTCCGTTGTACACATGGATATTACTTCCTCTTCTGTGAAACTAGCCATTGCAGCAGAGTCTCCAAGAGGGCCTATCCAAAGTGGACCCGAGACTCTTTTGTCCTCTCTATTTACAGGATATGAAAGTGGTAAAAAACAATGCATAGGTAAAGATTCAGTTGAACTCTTAGGCGTCAAACCCTCTTGCATTGAAGCGGTTATTTCTTTTTCATTAGGTCCTGCTATCCTCCACCCTAACATTTTTTCTAATTGATTTGCCATTTCTATAGATTTTCTAACTTTCAAAGATAATCTTAGATGGTGTGAATCCCAAACAGACAAAATCGGCTCAGCGAATCTATCGTGTTTTGCCGCAGTCCTAGCTATGCATGCCATGAGGACTCTTAACCCCGAGTCGTGTGCCAAATTATCCGGATTTATTCTGGCCCCATATCTTCTCATTAATGCTGTTTTGGAAGAACCTGATAAGGCTGCAGTATCTGTAGCGCTAATTTCTAGAATTGCTTTCTTTGCTAGTGATTGAATTGCAGTATCTAAAAATGGCATTGGTGAACCAAACGGATCAACATCCACCCAATGCCAACCTTGGTCTAAAATTGCAGATCTCAAATCTCCCTGTCTCCAGTCCAATACACCTCCTTCATTATTTGGAGGAAATGTTTGATGATTTTCCATAGCCCTTTTTATAGAGTTCTCATTCATATCGCAGACGGTAACTCTTAGCCTATTCACTAGTTTTTCTGGTAATTCGTTTAACCACCTTCTTGCTCTTAGACCACTAGCCGCTAAACCATCCATGGCGTATATTTCTGAATCGCCTAAATATCCCGATTCAATAATATGTTTCATCAAAATAATACTTCTAGTCCTTGAACCTGACATTGCAGGGTTGTAGAAAACTTTCTCATAATCTTTAGTCGAAGGACCAATTACATCATTTTCTATATTATTGTCCAATTGAATTAATGTAGCTCCTTCAAGGTGAATCATTCTCAATCGCCTCAACCATAATAATTACCATGTACCAATTCAATAATGTGAGAAAATAACTTTGGGGTCTGCATGAGTAACTTCCCTTTTTTTATCATGTACATAACCAATACTTCTAGTCCCTGGTAATTTTTCATTCAACCATTTTTCCACGGATGACGATTTATCTTTACTGATTACGATAGTCATGCCCATACCCATATTGAAGGTTCTATGCATTTCTCTATTACTTACTGAACCATTTTCTGCCAACCATCTAAATTCTGGTAAAACCGGTAAAGGATTATCTATATGCCATCCAAAATCATCATGTAATCTAAGAAGGTTAGAAAGTCCACCGCCAGTTATATGCGCCATCGCTTTGATATCAGAGATTTCACAAGGACCTGTACCTTCTCTACATTGTTTAATCAAATCTATCAATGGATTGACATAGATTCTTGTGGGATTGAGTAGAACCTCTCCTAATGTAATGTCTCCTTCTTCAAATCTTTCAATATCTCTATTTTCATGAGTTGAATCAAAAGGGCATTTTTCAATTAAAGAATTACCAGAACGTTCTACGATGGCCCTAACAAGCGTATAGCCATTAGAATGGATTCCACTACTAGGCAAGCCAATCATTATATCGCCATTCTGGATTCCTGCTCCTGTAATAGCGCCACCCTTTGGGAACCAACCCAGTGCTGTGCCCGATAAATCCAATTCAGTTACAATACTAGGTAATGTTGCAGTTTCCCCACCAGCCAAAGTGACTCTTGCTCTATTGCAGGCTTCAGCTAGAGATTTACCGAGTATTGCATGTGTTTTAGTATCAGTTCGTGGTACTGCAATGTAATCTACAAAAGCAATAGGTTCCGCTCCTACGCACAAAAGGTCGTTTACATTCATTGCTACACAATCAATCCCAACTCCATTATATCTCTGCAACTCATTTGCAATCATCAGTTTAGAGCCTACACCATCTGTGGCCAATGCTAATCTATAATCTCCAAATTCTACAATACCGCCAAATCCACCTGGGAGCGGTACAGGCGCTCCAAAATCGCCTTTTTTTCGAACTGATGAAGAAAGAGCACCTACTAAACTTGCAACAGCGGCGCCCTCAGCATCTATATCAACTCCAGACGACGCATAATCCATTGGGGGGCCAGACATGGTTTCGCGAAGCATAACTACTCCATCAAATACTCTGTCTGTTATTTTCTAATAAATTCAATATTCATTAATATTTTAACTGTTTTTATTTATTAGTACCCCAACTAAACAAAAAACAGTTATTTAGATGCATTCCCAAGAGACTCTATAAATGTTATATGTTGTCGAAGGACTTACCGGAACGTGAGAATTCTATGAATAACAGAAAATTAATTGCAATGATGATGACCCTAAGTATGCTAGCAGCAGCGTTTGCTGGTTGCTTGGGCGGAGATGAGGAAGAAGAATGGGAGTTAACGGCTGCTGACGATATAAGTGCAGATTTTGTAACTTCAGATTGGACTCCAATAATCCCCAACTTGAACGATGGAGAAATGTGTGACGCAATTCTTTCCTCCATGACTAAAACAGATGAAAGAGAAATATTAGTCGATTTCACTCGTGGCTATTACGGAAGTAATCAGGGCGTAATTGGTTCAGCAGATGCTGCACTAATTACTGATCCTACTGATATGAATGTCGAAAATACTGTAGTTGCAGTCCAGACAGGTACAACCTCAGATCTGTGGGCGCAAGAAAATTTACCCAATGCAACAATTCTTGCATATGAGGATTTTCCACAAGTAACTGCAGCAATTGGTAATGGTGAAGCGCACTATGCTATGGGCGATTCACCTGTATTAGCATTGTCTGGCGACATCATGGTCACTTTCTCTGATGAAACTTTTGGCATAGCTGTGGCAGAAGGTAATTCAGAACTTCTTGATGCATTGAATGTAGCAATCACAGCAGTAGTAGACTCAGGCGAGTACGATCTAATCTATTCTCTACACTTTGATGATGTAATGACATTCATTGATGATACTACTGCTTCAACTGCAACTCAATACCCTATGCCTACAGAAGGTAGCAGACTAACCCAGGTCTTAGAATCTGGTAGTCTAAGGTTCTGTTCAGACACAACCTATCCTCCATTTGAGAGTCTTGATGACGATGGAAATGTAGTTGGTTTCAGTGCAGATCTTGGACAAGCAGTCGTAGATGAGATGTCATCACATTACATGGACACATCAAATCCAATGTTTAATCAAGTAATCAAGATAGGTGTTTTGTATGATAGAGAAGTAGCTCTAACAGACTTTGCCCCAGCATTTGATTATGCATTTGCAGAAGCATTTGCAGATCTTAATGCAATGAATGACGGCTATACTTTCAAGATGATTTACGCTAGCACTAAGTGTTCTGAAGAGGGTGGAGCACAAGCAGCTCAATCCGTTCTAGATGCAGGAGTAGTAGCAGTAGCAGGAGCAGCTTGTTCCGGAGCATCAATGGGTGCCAATTCAATTTTAGCGCCAGCAGGAGTTCCAATGTTATCCTATGCAAGCACATCACCTACTTTGAGCGATAGTATGACTTATCCCGATTTCTACAGAATAGCTCCAAGTGATGAGCTTCAAGGAAAGGCTCTAGCCGACCTTGTTGCAAGCCAAGGCTATACTTCAACAGCGGTACTTAGTATGAACAACGATTACGGTTCAGGAGTGGCGTCAGCATTCGAGTCTAACTTCAATGCAATGGATGGAAATTCGGTTTGTGTTAGATATGATTTTAATAATGACGAATTTAGTGCAAGTACTGTTGAAGAAGCATTAGGAGCGATGGCTGGTGCTTCAGAAGCTTGTGATTCTGTTTTATTAGCTACTTACAGTCCGGCTGGAGCACAGCTGATGGGAGGAATGTACCTTGCAGGTTCTTTGTTACCTGCTTTCGGGCCTGATGGAATGGCAGGGACAGCGGCACTTGAATCGTTCACAAATCCTGCACTTTCAAATGGCATGATGGTCACAAACCCTAGATCTGGGACATCTGCAGGTGACTTCGCTCAGAGGTGCTCAGATAATACAATCTGTGCCGGTGGAATTTTCACATCACAGGCTTATGATTCTGTTATGATGATTGGAATGGCAGCTAAAATGGACGCTGGTTCCGATATGAAAATGCATCTGCCAATGGTTGGAGCAGGAGATGGCTACGCTGGAGCATCAGGTAACCATATTTTCATGGCTAATGGAGATATACCTGGAGACGGTTATGATGTTTGTAGTTTCAATCATGTTCCTACATACGGAGATTACTTCAACTGCCAACACACTTGGTCAGTTACAGATGGTTTAGAAGCGGCTGTATTTGAAGGAGTTACAATCAAAATTGGATTTATGGGAGATGCTTCAAGTCCCGCAATCAGTGAGCTTTGGCCTTCATTCCAAACATCTGCAACAATAGCTAACAACGTAGCTAATACAATCGGCTGGAGTAATAGTGTGCAATTCGACATTGTATTCGCTGATGATGGATGCAATGGGTATGAATCAACCTCAACAGGAGCAACAGCTGCTCAATCTTTGGTTGATGCTGGCGTTTGGGGTGTAGTTGGAGGGGCTTGTTCGGGCGCTTCAATGGCGGCCAACGCAATACTTTCAGCAGCAGGTATTCCTATGATATCCTATGCGAGTACTTCTGCAGATCTTAGTGATGCTACAGCTTACCCTGACTTCTACAGAGTAGTTCCAAGCGATGCAGGTCAGGCAGCAGCGGTGAAAGACATAATGATGCATAATAATGAGGTTATGACCGCAGATGGTGGAGTTGCAATACTTGCTGCTTCAGACGATTATACTGCCGCTCTAGCAGATGGTTTTACCGCAGAATGGATTGCTGCTGGTGGAGAAATTTGTACTAGAAACGATTATGCTAGACCAGTAACAGACTATGCATTAGTTGCAGCACCAGTTATTGACAACGCATGCGGATCAGTTGCATTGTTTGCATATAACTCAGATGGTGCAGGTTTGATTAGTGAGTTAAAGACTCAAAGTTTCGCAGGCCAGATATACGGTACTGATGGTATAGCTTCAGTGACTACTGCTCAATATATGCAAGATGATCTTCTTGATGGAGTAATAGCAACAAATGTTGCTACTGCTGGCGATACCGAAGTTGGAATGGTTCTTCAATCATTATGGCCTGCTACAGTACCTATGGGGCAGTTTGCTATGGAAGCATTTGATGCATATACTATCATGGCCTTTGCGGCATTCACCCAACTTTCATCAGGTGGACCGACTGTTGTATCGAATAGTGCTGCAATTGGAGTAACAGGTGTCGGTTGGAGTGGAGCCACTGGCGATATAACTTTCTTGGCAAATGGAGATACTCCAGGTAATGGTTATTGCATCGGACAATTCACTGTCACCGATGCAGGAGCCGATGGCGAAGGAGTAGTTAATTACGATTGCACTCATACTTGGGGAGCAGAAGGATTAACTGAAGTATCTAGTTAATTTAGCTTAAACTAAGTTATTGATTTACGTAAAGCAGTGTGGCGGTTTTCCGCCACACTGTCCCCCTTTTTATAGTTCGATTAGATGTAACAAATGGTTGTTGACATGAATAGCAGTAAAACTAATGTTGAGTTTTACAAGCAAAGATGGTTTAAGACTTCTATTATAGGAATTTTTATTCTTATCGATTCTATGTTTCTTGGTTTTTTAAATCAGAATGGAACATTGAATCAGTTAGACTATATTCTAAACGATTCTTTCCCAAATGATCTAGTATGGCTATTACAAATTACTCAGGCATTTGTAGGAGGTTTTATCTTAATCAGAGTATTATTCCAAGATATTCCTCCAAGTCGGATTAGAAATTTAGGCATTATTCTCTCTCCAATTGCCCTTTTCTTACTCAGTATTTTAATTTTAGAATTGTTACTACGAGGCCAAGATATAGCGGCATCAATTACATTTGATATTGTTTCTCTAGGTACAAATACTCTGATATGGTCTGCAACTTATCTTTCCATAGCTATCGGTTTGACACTTACATATAAAGTCCAAAGATATGGTAATTTTGCCCAATCTGAATTTTTTATGGTAGGCATGTTCTTTGGAGTAATTTTAACCTGGAATAATTATTTCTTTCCTATAGTAGATGCACCAGGAGAGGGAGTATTCACTTGGACTCTTCTATTTGTAACACTGATTTTTGCTTTTATATTTACTGGGATTGTTGGCATTATTGTCGATAGAGCAGTATATCGAGGTTTTAGAATTAAGGACACAAACCCTCAAGTGATGATGATTGCTTCTCTAGGAATTGCCTTAATTCTTCGCTCTATTTATTTCATGCGTTTTTCATCAGCCAAAATCTCATTTAGACCCGATGCAGACTTTCAACATATATCTAATAGATGGGAAATTCCAACTACGAAATTTCGTTTAAATTTAGGCGATAGATCAATTTCAGAAGGTAGGTCCTATACTGAATTTAATTGCGAGCAATCAACTAATTCTGAAACTGGAGAACTATTATTCGATACTAATGGCGAACCTATTATGCAACGGATAGTTACAGATGGTTCGAAGCCAACATTGGAAATATATGATATTGCTACAGATTGTGCTTCGGCACTTACTACAAATTATCCCTATTACAAGGGTGCATTACCAGTTGTAGTTTTTTTATCGGTAGCACTTCTGGTACTATTGCTGAATAAGTCTAGACTAGGAATGAAGATGAGAGCAGTTGCAGACGATCCTCACTTAGCAGCTAGTAGTGGAATCAACGTAGAGAGGATTCATCTTACCAGTGCCTTTCTTTCAGCAGGAATTACCGGTTTAGGTGGTGCTATTTTCTCTGTTACTTTACTCTTCAATCCTACAACTGCCTTTTCACTATTACTCCCTTCTTTCGCGGTAATTGTTCTCGGAACTATAGGTTCAGTCCAGGGAGCAATTAGTGCCTCAATTTTAGTTGGCTTTGTTCGAGCGATTTCTTCCCCCATTCTTGTTGGTGTAGGTTATCCTCTTGAAAGATCAGGGTACTCAGCAATGGGTGCGGTGATGCCATATATTTTCCTAGTAGCTATCCTAATTATAATACCCAAAGGGATGGGCCATGCGTGGGAAAATTGGAAAATTGATAGAATCAGAAAGAGACAAGAAAAACCGTCTTTCTCTCCAAATAAAAAATCAATTGCAGCCCTGGCAATCCTTCCTACAGGAATTTTTGGATTACATCACCTTTGGTCTGGAAGATCTGACAAGGCTCAAAATTATTCAATCATAGTATTTGGTTCATATATTTTCCATAAGTGTACTAATTTTATTATCAAAAACTCATTTGCAGATAAATCTTGTTCAGGATTATGTAATGACTCTGAAGGTGTCGATACGAATCTCCAATTATTAACGGGTAGAAAAGATGGGACCTTGACTATAGAGGATTCTCCCTTTTATTCCGATACTGTTACTAGTCTTGATGAGAATTGGCTAGAGGCGATGAGTACTGAGATACAACTCATGAATCTACTTTCAGAGATATCTGAAATTGTTTGGCCTTGGATTCCAATCTTTTTATGGATTATTGCCGCATATGAAGGCTTTAATCTTCTTTCAAATGGCTCCATTTCGGATAAAATTAAGATGTCAAAGAATAATTTTAACAGATTTTCTGAAATATTGAAAATCCTCAGTAATTTGACAAATAATATTAAGTCTTTAGTACTACAATTTTTTACCAAAATTAATAATTTTCATGCAAGTTTCATAAAGTCATTTAGAACTTTTGTTGCTAAAAAATATTTCAAATTTAGAAACACTTTTTTGGAAACCAGTAATAACACACCGGATACTGAAAACTATATTTTCCAGAGAATCAATATTAGAAATTCGGGTCAATTAAATCAAAATAAATATCTGAGGGCAGTAATAAGATTCTGGAGAATTATTATTTCTAAATCCAGTGATCCCTACGGTAGAGAAGGCTCCAAAGGCTCAAATATAGCTTTTTTCGGATTCTTATCGATTATATTATTACTGGTTTGGTGGTTACCTATTTCCGTTGATTCTGACGTATTTAATTGGTACAAATTATTTCAAGTTTCTAATATAACACAAAGCATATGTATATTTATTTTAATGGCTTTTTCATTAAATTTACATACTGGATATACAGGTATGGTAAATTTTGGAGTAATCTTCTTCGTTGGCGTTGGTGCGATAACAGTTTGTGTTTTGACAGCCCCAACTGAAATGAATGGTTATGGGTGGGACATTTTACCTGCTTCAATAGTTGCAATCTCTCTTTCTGCAATATTCGGATGGAGTTTAGCATATCCAACCGCCAGACTTCGTACGGACTATTTTGCTATAGTAACTATTTCGCTGGGTGAAATTTTGAAACTCTTATTAACTGCCGAGCCATTATTGAGAACAGGCCCTACAGCTTCTGCAATAGGTCTGGGTAGTTATCCTCTACCATTCAAGGAATGGTGGTTTTGTGGTTCTGGTGTAGATACTGGTGTTGGATTGGAGTTTATTAGCCCTGATAGTTGCAGATCAGCAACGACAGAACTTGACTCACCAGCATTATTCATAAGTGAAATATTAAATTTAGGTGAACCGGCACCTTATTCTTTTTTACTTGCAATTATTTGTTTATTTTCGGTTATATTAATCTGGTACCTATTAGAAACTATACTCTCATCACCCTGGGGACGGATATTAAAGGCTATTAGGGAAGATGAAGAAGTAGCTCAACACCATGGTCACAACGTCCTAATCCACAAGGCTGCTAGCCTATCTTTAGGTGCTGCTATCGCTGCTTTAGCAGGAGTATTATGGGCTTGGAAATTAACCGGTGTCAGCCCATCATTCATGTCCCCTTCTTCTACAACATTCTTAGTCTGGGCAGCTTTTATTATAGGGGGGGCTACAAATAATAAAGGAATGATTATTGGTTCTTCCATCATTGTTTTAATGGAATTTGTTTTCAATGTTTTAGTTGTTGCAAATTCTCCGGATGCACCCCTATATGCAATTTCGAATAGTATTGACAGCACATTCATTTGGTTTGTTACCGATCAGTGGGAAGTAACTAAGGTATTCTTCTTAATATTCTTAGCCGGCTTATTTTTAAGACTTAGAGGAATGACAGAAATTGGAGTGTGGGGCATTATAGTTTTCTTATTCACTGCAATAATGATGAATAGTGATAGGGCATTAGATACAGCGACGAACTATGCTGGTGAAGTAACAATCTCTGGAGGAGGAATGGTTTATGTAAAATTAATGTTAATAGGCATGTTGATGTTGTATTCATTGAAATTTAACTCTAAAGGCCTTTTACCAGAAGTACCATCCCGCCCCGAACGTAATTTTGGAGATGATATATGATGTCCGCTGTTCTAAAAGTAAGTAAATTAAGAAAAGAATTTGGTGGGCTTATCGCTGTTAAAGACGTCTCATTTGAAATTCAACCGGGAGAGTTAGTAGGACTAATTGGTCCAAATGGTTGCGGTAAATCTACAACATTTAATTGCATAAGCGGTTTATTAGAAAAAACATCAGGAACAGTAGAGGTATTTGGAAAAGATGTCTCGAATAAAAGACCGGACGAAATTCAAAAGATAGGCCTCACTAGAACTTTTCAACATACCAGACTTTGGCGTAAAATGACAGTAATTGAAAATTTATTAGTACCTTCTAAAAATCAGTTGGGATCATCATTTAAACATCTTTTTAAATCACTTTTTAAAATAGGAACGAATGATTCAGAAAAAAATCTTTTAGAGAAGGCCTATTCTACTTTAGATCAGCTTGAGATTACCCACATGGCTCATAATTTAACTAGTGAATTATCTGGTGGACAAAGTAAACTCGTCGACATAGGTCGTTCATTGATGGGCGATGCTAAACTATTGCTTTTAGACGAGCCTGTTGCTGGTGTTGCCGGCCCATTATCTCTGAAAATTTTTAATAATCTTAGAAAAATAGTAGATGAAACTGGTATTTCAGTTTTAGTAATTGAACATAATATGGATTTTATTCTCAGGCAAGGAGTTGATAGAATTATCGTTATGAATGAAGGAGGTGTTCTAATGATAGGGACTCCGGAAGAAGTAAAATCAAACAAGGCTGTAATTGAAGCATATCTCGGTTCAGAAGGAGAGGAGGAGTGAATATAATGAGTGAGGGAGAAGACTGTGCTATTACAGTGGAAAAATTCGGATCCGAAAAACCCATACGGGTACTAGATGTGAAAGGACTCAATGGTGGATACGGCTCCGTGCAGATTCTTTATGATATCGATTTATATGTTGAAGAGGGGGAATTTGTTACAATTATTGGGCCAAATGGGTGCGGGAAATCCACATTTATTAAGGCCATATTTGGACTCGCTAGCTACTATTCAGGAGATGTGAATCATAATCACGAAGATGTATCTGGTTGGCGTACAGATCAATTAGTTAATAGAGGAATTGCATATGTTCCTCAAGTTAACAATGTATTTCCATCTCTAACAATCTATGAGAACCTAAAGATGGGAGGTAATAGTTTATCTAATTCAGTTCTAAATGAGAGAATTGAGCGCGCTTTGAATATGTTTCCTGATTTGAAGGCCAGAACCCATGATTTAGCAGCATCTCTTTCTGGGGGTGAAAGGCAAATGTTGGCAATATCGAGGGCTCTCATTTCCAATCCTAAGTTTTTATTATTAGACGAACCAACTGCTGCATTGAGCCCATTATATCAGCAACAAATCATTAAACAAATAGATGCTCTGAGGGATGATGGAATTACAGTTCTAATTGTAGAACAGAATGCTCGTTTGAGTCTTGCTCGTTCAGATAGGGGATACATCTTTGCTGGAGGTAAAGTAGTACATTCAGGCGACGCTCAGCATATTTTAACAGATCCAGAGATAGGTGAATATTTCCTCGGTTCACACTAATATCTAAGAAATTATTTTTTCGATAACAACTTTTCAGCAGCAATTTTTATGAAATGCAGGGAATTTCCTAAGCGATGACCATCCTCAACTTCAATCAATTCAACATTTGCACTAGATTCGGCGACTTTTTTAGATGATTCTATTGGTACGATATCATCAGATAATCCATGTATTATTACAGTTGGATGTTTCATTTTTGGCCATGACATTTTCTTAGCGCTAACCATAAAATCCCAACCCAATTTAATTTCTTCATTCAGTCCATGGTGGAAATAAGCCCTGAAACCGTCATTTTCCCATTCATCCAACCCTTTTTTCCCAGAAATCTTTTGAAAATTTTCTGCCAAACCAAATGCTGGAGCCATCAATACTATTCTCATATCTCTGTCTAATAATCTATTAGCCGCATTTGCAATAGCCAATCCTCCGTAAGATGATCCCATAATT
>CEWO01028063.1_pt1 | contig 13324 bp, 13 predicted proteins | sample 361561 | NCBI WGS metagenome assembly CEWO01 (sample SAMEA2623627, study PRJEB7988) | marine metagenome | isolation source: saline water (ENVO:00002010), including
CGGGTGTCAAAGCTTAGTTAATTTTTTAAATTTGGCATCTGAATTTATAGCTCTGAGCTGGGAGATCAATTCTTCTAGAAAGGAGATCTCTAAGAAGTCCTACTAATTCACTATGTTCAATAAATGAAAATTATAACTAAGATTGATAATCTTCATTGTATTTATAGCTTTATAAATCCAGACTACCTATGATTCCGGTCCTGTGACCTCTACTGCAACATGGGTTGAGACAAATCTGTTGGTAAGTCTGAAGTACACATAAACAAAATGGACCGAATTTTGATTTTATAAGGGAGAATATGAAATGTTCCGACGTACGATTTTGAAAACCACGCTAGCTGTTGCTTTTGCAGCAAGTGCTTTGATAGCAACTGCTGCAAGTTCGCAAGATGTCATTAAACTTGGCAGTATCGCGCCTAAAACTGGACCGTTGGCTGGTGGCGCGGTGGTTACTCAGTGGCCTAATGTGGAGCTCTGGGTAGAGCAGGTTAATTCTCGTGGTGGATTGAATGTTGCTGGTAAGAGGATGACCATTGAGTTGATCCAGTATGATGACAAAACCAACCCTGGTGAGCATATTAAGCTGGCACAACGATTGGCTGAACAGGATAAAGTAGACTTTATCGTGGCTCCATACGGAACTGGCTTCAATATTGCTTCAGCGCCGATCTATGGTAGGTATGGTTACCCAATGATTGCTGTATCAGCAATTACTGATAAGGCTGAAGAGCTGACTGATCGCTATCCAAACCTATTTTTCACACTCGGTACAACGACAGCATTTGTTGAAGGTGTGCGCGAAATTTTAATAGAACAACGCGATGCTGGAGCCATTGGAAATGAGATTGCAATGGTAAATGTGGCTGATGCTTTTGGTATTGAGTTGGCTGATCGCGCACGTGAATTGTTTGGAGAGGCTGGGTTCGAATTGGTTTATGACAAGTCCTATCCGCTCGGAACTCCTGACCTTTCGCCTGTTATGAAAGGTGCAAAAGCGAGTGGTGCTAAGGCATTTGTTGCTTGGTCATACCCGCCAGATAGTTTTGGATTAGCAGAACAGGCAATCATCGAAAATTTAGATGTTGCACTCTACTACTCCGCGGTTGCTACAAGTTTCCCAGCATTTAAGGGTGCTTATGGAAATAAAATTAATAATGTTCTAGGTGCGGGTGGTACAAATGTAGACGATCCTAAAGTTGCTGAATATCGCAAGGCGCATTTGGAGATTACTGGTAAAACTGCTGATTATTGGGCGTCAGCCAATACCTATGCAGCCTTACAAATTCTCGAGCAATCCATTGAGGGAGCAGGTAGCATCGATAGAGGTGTGGTCACGCAGTATATTAAAGATAATTCTTTTGATACGGTGATGGGTACTTTGAATTTTGAAAACAATATTTCAAATACATTTTGGAGTGTTGGGCAATGGCAAGATGGCGTTTTTCGTGGGGTAAAAGGTTCGGATGTTAATGGAGCTGTGCCCGTTCGCGTAAAAAGTGGCTGGTCTGAGTAAATCAATTTTGGGCGGGCAATGCCCGCCCTTTTTTGGAAATTCATAATTCATGGATATAATTGTATCTGGCTTTCTTTTGTCTGGAACCTATGCTCTCGTAGCTATGGGCTTAAATTTGCAGTATGGCGTTGCCCGTATCATGAATCTTGCTAACGGTGAGGTTTTGGTGTTTGGGGCTTTGGCCTCATTTTGGCTATACACTACTAGTCAAATAAGTCCTTTGTTAACTATAATATTAGTGATCCCAATTTCATTTCTTGGCAATTGGCTGATTTACCGCTTTTTACTTACGCCACTTGTGAAGCGATCAAAAACGCAGGGACATTTGGAAGTGGATTCAATTTTAGCAACTTTTGGGATGTCGTTCATTCTAATCGGCATAATGGTATCCATTGAGGGGGGCTTTTTTGCTTATAATTACCTTTCTATGCCAATTTCTGTTATTGGTTCTACAACATCTTTAAACCGCCTACTTGCATTTATTATTGCAGTTTTTATTGGGTCCATGCTTTACTTATGGCTGAACCATACTCGCTCAGGTGTAGCAGTGCGAGCGATCTCTGTTAGCACTGAAGCAAGTGGCCTGGTCGGTATCAATGTCCCACGGGTCTCCGCACTGGCCTTTGCTTTAGGAGGAGTTGTCACGGCAGTTGGTGGCGCCCTAATTTCAACGTTTATTACTCTTGATGCCTCTATTGGAGTGGTTTTCACTCTTAAGGCGCTAATCATTGTAATAATGGGTGGAGTGGGTGACATACGTGGTGCAATTGTTGCAGCGGTTATCTTAGGAGTTGTAGAGACAACGGTTGCGACGTTGATTGATCCTGGATTAACGCTTGCAGCAGCCTATTTCATCTTCTTATTGATTTTGCTTTTTCGCCCTCAAGGTCTCTTTGGGAGGCGTACATTATGAAGCCGTCAGGTTTGCTTGAGCTTTTATTCGCCGTCATTTTAGTACTTTTGGCAATTTGCGTTCCATTGCTTACGAATGGATATTGGCTATCAATCAGTGTTACTGCAATGATGTATATCGCCCTCTCCACCTCTTGGGCACTTTTTTCAGGTCCAACACATTACATCAGTCTTGCTACAGGTGCTTTTTATGGTGTTGGTGGGTATCTAGTTGGTGCTGGCATGTCTGACTACCAATTAAGCTTTTGGTTGATCTTGGCAATAAGCCCAATTGTTGCTGCATTACTTGCCTTTCTGATTGGCATAACCACTCTGCGACTATCAGGCGTTTATTTTGTAATATTCACGCTAGGCCTCGCGGAAATGATACGCAATCTTGTATCATGGATACAAAATAATTTTTTAGGATCTCGTGGTCTATATGTTTTGACAGATTTCCGCGATCAACACATCTATTGGATGCTTCTTACGGTTGCGGCAGTAGTCTACCTTTTTGGTTGGGCGATAAATCGTTCTCGGATAGGTTTTGCACTGCGTATAATTGGAAATGATGAAACAGTGGCCCGCCATGTTGGGATCAACACTGCATGGGCTAAAGTAATTATGTTCACATCAACAGGTTTTTTTGCAGCTTTGGTAGGTGCAATTTTAGCACCGCGTTGGAGTTATATCGAGCCTAACCAGGTTTTTTCTCCGCAATTGAGTTTTCTGGTTGTAATTATGGCGCTTCTTGGAGGTTCAGGGAGGCTGTGGGGCCCATTGGTTGGAGTGATACCATTTACTATAATTTGGGAATGGACCAGTGTTCAATTTCCAAACCAATCCACTTTGTTTCTGGGTCTGGCTTTCCTTTTAATTGTGTATATTTTGCCGAATGGGATCGTAGGGCGTTTTGAGCAACTTCGAGTCAAAGCTCAGCGTGATAAGCGATGACTAAACGTCCTATTTTGTCAGTAAACGGTGTCACCAAACAATTCGGTGGTTTGGTAGCGGTAAATGCCATGTCTTTTGATGTAAGCAATCATGAGATGGTTGGTGTAATTGGTCCGAATGGGTCGGGCAAAACTACAATGATGAATATGATTTCTGGTGTCTTTAAACCAACGGAGGGACAAATATCTTTAAAAGGACGATCCTTATCTGAAATGCCAGCACAAAAGATAGCGCGCGAAGGTGTTGGGCGAACATTCCAGCTCGTAAGATTGCTACCAAGTTTAAATGTCCTAGAAAATGTTAAAGCTGGAGCAGTATTTGGCCACAGGAGGCGTTGGGGCAGGGAAGCCGATGACTTCGCGCTCGAAATGCTTGAACGGGTCGGCATCGACTCGATGCAGGATATGCCTGTCACTGCTCTAACTTATATTGATCAAAAACGGGTGGAATTAGCGCGTGTCCTCGCGGGGGAACCCAAGGTTTTGTTGCTTGATGAGTGGTTGGCTGGCTTAAATCCAACCGAACTTGCCACGGGAATTGAGCTTATAAACGCCTTACGTGACGAAGGTCGTACGATAGTAATGGTAGAACATGTGATGGATGCTATTAGATCTTTGTGTGACCGTTGCGTGGTTATGGCTTCCGGTGGTAAAATAGCGGAAGGTACGCCCGATAATGTTTTGTCCGACAAGGAAGTGGTACGGGCCTATCTAGGAGATGACAGTGCTTGAAATTAGGAATCTCTCGGTATCCTATGGGAAACATTCTGCATTGCAGGAAGTTTCATTAAATGTCAGCTTGGGCGAAATTGTTGTTATTCTCGGAGCAAATGGTGCAGGGAAATCTACGCTTCTTCGTGCAATATCTGGTGTTTGCGAAGGACAAGTTACTGGTGTTGTAAAACTTGGCTCCACTTCAATTAACCAACTTTCATCAGATCAAATTGTTGAGTGCGGGATCGCTTTAGTGCCTGAAGGTAGAGGTATTTTTAGCGATCTTACGGTTAAAGAAAACCTCTTATTGGGTGCATACTCAAATAGAGCAAGACGTGATGAAAATGCTAATTTGGTTCCAGTTTTAAAGTTATTTCCCAAGCTTCGAGAACGTCAGGGGCAAATCGTACGTACGATGTCAGGAGGTGAGCAACAAATGGTTGCGATTGGTCGTGCAATGATGTCGGCACCACAAATTCTTCTGTTGGATGAGCCATCTCTTGGATTATCGCCAATTCTTTGCAAAGAATTATTTGAAAATCTTGCAACGGTTAAGAAGCTTGGCATTGGTATCTTACTTGTAGAGCAAAATGCAAAACAAAGCCTTGCCATAGCAGATCGTGGTTATTTACTTGAAAACACAAGGATTACGCATGAAGATACGGCAGCCCAGCTTACTAATGACCCTTCCGTACAAAAGGCTTACCTTGGCGTTGGAAATGATAATCCAAGAGCTGTTTCGGTTGATGAAATTCCATTAGAATTAAAATTTAATCAAGATAATTTACTAGTTGAGGTGCGTCCGCAGCCCAGACGCTCTGCAAGTCAACAAATTGGGTTAGATATTGACGATTTAGTTGATGATGCTTCCGTGATCTCGGCTGGATCGGTTGCGGCTGTTGAGCCACTATCATTCGTTAAAGAAGAAGTAGAGGCTGCTTCAGCCCCGCGAATTCACGCAGTCTTAGAAGAAATTGAAATAGCAGCAAAAAATGCTCGAACGAATGCTATTGAAACAGGAAAAAAATTAGCTGAGGTAACGAAGCTTCCATCAACAGGTACAGAAACAACTGCTTTTGAAGATAGAAAGCTACCGGTAATTGAGATTTACAGGCGGCCTCGTGTCCAGGTGTTTCGCCGTCGTGATGGCGACTTTGAAGGAGAATAGATATGCTTGATAATAATTTGTCTGGTCCAGTTATTAAAGGCCTTTACATTGATGGTCAGTGGCAAGCTGCTCCAAGCCAATTTGATGATATAAACCCATCAGATGGGAAAATATGGGCACATATCCCGGATGCTGGTGCAGTTGAAACCAAGCGTGCAATTTTAGCGGCCCATCGAGCGTTTCCAGCCTGGTCATCACTTCGGTTCCAGGAAAGAGCGCGAGTAATGTTAAAGATAGCAGATATTTGGGACAAACGTGCGCAAGACTTCGTAAATGCGGCCCAATATGAGGGTGGAGGAAGCTACGGAAAAGGTATGTTTGAGGCGGGTCATGTATCAGAGACATTTCGTGCGGCAGCAGGACTTTGTTACGGATCAATTGGTGAAATTCTACCCTCCCAGCATGGAAAATTTTCGACCGCTTTAAGGGTGCCTACCGGTGTTGTGGGTGTAATTAGTCCGTGGAATGTTCCAGGCATTCTAACTTCACGTGGTTTTGCATTTGCTATGGCGATAGGCAATACGATAGTGTTGAAACCGTCTGAGGAAACACCCTATGCTGGTGGATTGTTTTTTGCAGAAGTTTTGGATGAGGCTGGGGTTCCAAATGGTGTTTTTAACGTAATTACTGCATCTCGGGGAAGAACTCCGGAAGTTGGTGATGAGTTGATCGATAACCCATTTGTAAAGGGTATTTCATTTACTGGTTCCACACCTGTTGGCCGTCGTATCGCTGCCAAGTGTGGGGCTCACCTAAAAAAATGTTGCATTGAGCTTGGTGGTAAAGACAGTTTGATTGTTCTCGATGATGCAGACATGGAGCGTGCGACCTCAGCGGCAAGCTTTGGTGCATTTTTTCATCAGGGGCAAATCTGTATGAGCGTTGAAAAAGTTCTTGTACATGAAAAAATTTATGAAGAGTTTTTGCAAAAATTTGTGGCCAGAGCGGGCAAAATAAAGACAGGAAATACCGCTGAAAAATCCAATGTTAACGGTCCATTAATTAACGCTAAACAGGTTGCCCGCGTTAAATCACAGCTGGATGATGCGGTTCAGAAAGGAGCAAAAATTGTTTTAGGTGGTGGAATAAATGGACTTTTTGTCGACCCGACTATTTTGACTAATGTAACCTCCGATATGGACATTTGGCGCGATGAAACATTTGGTCCAGTCGCTGTGGTTGCATCTTTTAGAAATGATGCAGAAGCCATTATACTGAATAACGATACGGAATATGGACTTTCTTGTGGGATTATTTCGCGCAACGAACAACGCGCATTAGATATGTCCGAACATTTAGAAACAGGAATGTGTCATATAAATTGCTCCAGCATTAATGATGAAACCCATGCGCCATTTGGTGGCTCAAAGGCTAGCGGGATTGGCAGGCATGGCGGTAAATGGGCGATGGAAACGTTTTCAGAGACCCGTTGGATCACCATGGATAGAGGGGGACGGCAATACCCGCCGGCATTTTGAAAATGAGAAATTTAGTTAAAGGAAAGCGTATTATTGTTACTGGTTCTTCTTCGGGCATTGGTTGGGAGACTGCAAAGTTTTTAACTGATCAGGGAGCAGAAGTCCTAGGAGTAGACCTTACTAAAAATTTTGATCACGTTGAGGAGTTTTATAGAGCAGATCTTGGTGACAGGCGGACAATTGAAGCATTGGTGGACGCATTGCCGAATGACATTGATGGCTTGGTCAACAATGCTGGTCTTCCACCAACGCGTCCAGCGGAACAATTGTTGGCAGTTAATGTAGTTGGCTTGAAGTATTTTACTCACCAGTTAATTCCAAAGTTGAGCGATAATGCTTCAATCGTTAACGTGGCTTCATTGGCGGGCCACGGATGGTCTCAATCAGTGGATGCAATCAAAGCGTCAGATGATTTGGATTTTGACAACATAGGTGCGTTCATCGATCGCTGGAAGGTGGGCAATGATGATGGTAGAAGTTATTTTTTTTCTAAGGAAGTCATATTGGCATGGACCTTACGCAATCGATGGACTTGGCGTGATCGAGGCATTCGAATGAATGTAATAAGCCCAGGGCCTGTTGAGACACCAATACTTAAAGATTTCTTGGAAACTTTGGGCGCACGAGCAGAAGAAGATCGAAAAACTATGGATAGAGCCGGTACACCGGCTGATATTGCGCCTGTCATAGCATTTTTATTGAGTGACTTGACACATTGGATCCGGGGATCAAACATTCCCACTGATGGTGGAATGTCATCAAATTTACTTTGTAAAGCGCACGGATTTTAGGGAGGATTACGAGATGAGCACTTTAGGCTGGATCATCCTATTACTCATTATTTTAGTGGCCATTGTTGTCGTTGTTGCGTGGTTTTATGAACGTGCAACAAATGATGTTTCGCTAGTTCGAACAGGTGCCAGAGGACGACGTGTTGTGATCGACGGTGGGGTGCTTGCAGTTCCTTACTTTCATGAGATTAGCCGGATTAATATGGCCACACTTCGTTTAAATGTAGACCGACGTGGTGAAGCGTCACTCATAACGCAGGATCGTCTTCGGGTTGATGTTGGCGCTGAATTTTACGTTTCTGTGAAACCAGATGAGGAGTCGATTACACTCGCAGCACAAACTCTGGGAAAGCGTACCTTTGAACGCGATGAACTGCATGGACTTGTTGATGGCATGATGGTTGACGCGCTGCGTTCAGTCGCTGCTAAAATAACAATGGATGAGCTGCATGAAAACCGAGCAACCTTTGTCAGTGATGTTCGGGATATGCTCGTTGAAACATTGGCGCGCTATGGATTGCAATTGGACAGCGTCTCATTGACTGCATTGGATCAGACACCTTTTGCTGCGCTTGATGAAAATAATGCATTTAACGCTGTTGGGATGCGCAAACTGGCAGAGGTAATAGCCAAATCCAAGAAGGAACGTGCTGAAATTGATGCTGATAGTGAGGTAAGCGTGCGTCGAGCTGCAATGGAAGCTGCGCGCAAACGGTTAGCTATTGAATTAGATGAGCGTAGAGCAGAGATTGCACAGCAGCAGGAAATAGAGACGCTCTCAGCTGCTCAGGTTTCAGAAGTTGCACAGCGCAAGGCTGAGAGCGAACTGAGTGTAACAAGAGCTAAAATTGATTTGGAAAAATCAATTCAAACCGCCGAAGTTGCTCGCGAAGAGGCTCTTTCGATCGCTCAGCAGGATAGCCAAATAGCTATTTCTAAAAAAAGCCAGGAGGAAATTTTAGCACAATCACATGTTGATTCTGCGCGAGCCAAGGCAGTGATGGTATCTGAATCAATTGAAACCGCACGTGCGACGGCCGAAGCAGAAAGGCGTGTAAAACTTGATGAAATTGCTAAAGAAGGGCAGGCGCGAAATGAAGCAGTCCAGCAAACTATCCGTTCTGAAAATGAAAAGGAAGTTGCGAAAGATAAAGCTGCTGCACGCCGTGAAGCTGCAGAGGCTGATAAAGCAGTAAAAATTGCTGATGCTGAAGCAGCACGTGCTCGTATTGATGCCGAGAACATTCGTTCTGAGGCAATGATAGCGATGGAGTTAGAAAAGGCACGTTTAGAAGCAATGCCGAAGATTGTAAGTGAGATGGTCAAGCCCGCTGAGAAGATTAAATCGATCAATGTTAATCATGTTACAGGATTGGGTGGAACATCAGTCACAGGCGGCCCGAACACTCCAGTGTCAGCGGCTTTAGATTCAATTATGGATATGGCTGTACAAATGCCATTGCTGAAAAAAATTGGTGATCAAATGGGTGTTGCTTTTGATGAAAATTCAGAAGGCAAGCATCAGGCCAAAGATAAAGAAAAATAAATCTTATAAAAACTTGGGAGAAGGTAAATGGCAAAGTTTATAATAGCGCCTCATATGCGTCTTCATGAGTGGATTGCCCTAGAAAAGGGTTATTTTGAAGATGTTGGCCTTGATTATGAACTAGAAGACCAATTGTTATCGGCTAAGGGCGATAGACACGACTTTGGCGATCGCATTGGGGCCTATCAGACTTATGAAATGGGCAGAACTTGTGACGTTAGTTCTGCCTGCCATTGGACTGTTAATGTTGCGGCTGCCTCTGGGCATGGAAAACTTTACGCAAAGGCATATTCGGTCTCTCCATGTGGAATTTTTGTCCCTAATGACTCAAAAATAAAGAGCCCAGAGGATCTCGCTGGATTGGCAATATCTGTTGGCTATCAATCTGGTAGTCATTACTCAACAATTCAGGCGATGGAACCATTCGTGGACCTCAAAAAAATTAATTTGTCTTTTTCGGATGGACTACTTTTTAAGCGTATGGAACACTTGATTGATGGTAACATACCTGCGGCTAGCCTATTTAGTGGGCCATATTACTTTATGCAGCAGTTGGGTTTTAGAAAGGTATTAGACACAAGTTTCATGATGGCGGTAATGGTTGCCGAAGATGCTAATTCTGAAGATGTTGAAAAGTATTTTGGTGCATTAAAACGTGCGCAATCTGATATTGATAACCGACAGGAACTTTATACACACTATTATAGGAATGAATTTCCTGAACAGTATCAAGCTCAAATGGATACTCGTTTATTTGGTCCTGGTGAAAGGATCATCTTTGAGCCGTATTCGCGCGAAATATTTGACCAATCACGTGCTTGGGTTGCGGAGCGGGATATATTTGACAATGGAGTTGGCCATTTGGACTATGATCAGGCGGTCGTTGGTGGTAAAACTGTTTCGGGACCCATTTGAATCCGTTAAGTTAGATCCGTGGAGCTTTAGATAAGATTTATTTGTAAAGTTGATTGCTGATTATTAACCATGGTTACAATATAAGTTTAAGCTCTAAATTTTGTTGAAATAAACATTGCAACCAACCATTATTACTTAACAGATTAAAAAGTGGGGTCTAAAAATGTCTTGGAACAATTATCTTGAAGATAATCAAAACCGTTTTGTCGGTGAACTTTCTGATTTCATATCGATCCCGTCAGTCTCTGCATCGGACGAACATTTTAAGGATGTGGAGAAAGCAGGTGAGTGGGTGGTTGCCAGACTTAAACAAGCGGGCCTCAAAAATGCAAGAATGATGCCTACTGAAACACATCCAGTCGTCTATGCAGACTGGCTGCAGGCAGGTGAAGATAAGCCAACTATTCTAGTTTATGGACATTTTGATGTTCAGCCAGCCGATCCTCTTGATCTTTGGGACAGTCCCCCATTCGAGCCAATTGTAAAGGATGGAAAGATCTATGGACGCGGTGCGTCAGATGATAAAGGCAACATGCTTGCGCCCATACTAGCGGCTGAGGCTCTTTTGTCTTCAACCGGTCAGTTACCAGTCAACTTAAAATTCTTTTTTGAGGGCCAGGAAGAAATTGGATCTCCAACTTTAGCACCATTTATTAAGGAAAATGCAAAACTTCTAAACGCTGACATGATTTTTTCTTCTGATGGTGGCCAATGGGGTGAAAACCAACCCAGTCTAGTAACGGGATTAAAGGGTTTGGTCGGATGTGAAGTCACAGTGTCTGGAGCTAAGGGCGATCAGCACTCTGGAATGCATGGTGGTGGAATAGCAAATCCAATACATGCTCTGTCGCATATTATCGCTTCCATGAAGGGAATAGATGGAAAGATTACTGTAGATGGATTTTATGACGATGTGGTAGATCTGACGGCTGAAGACAAAAAGGCTATCGCGAAAATTCCCTTTGATGACGAAAATTATGCAAAAGAACTGGGTGTAACAGAAACATTTGGTGAAGTTGGTTATACCACTCCTGAAAGACTTTGGGCGCGGCCAACTTACGAGTTAAACGGGATCTGGGGGGGCTATCAAGGCAAGGGTACCAAAACAGTACTTCCCGCCAAAGCACATGCAAAAATAACATGTAGATTAGTGGCAAATCAAAAACCTGAAAAAATATATGAGTTATTGCGTATCCATATCGAAAACAATGTTCCCCCAGGTGTGAGTGTCGAAGTCAAGCAACTGGCAGGTAGTGCAAATCCTTTTTTGGTTCCTCACGGCCATAATTCGAGTCAGATTGCGGGGCGTGTTTTACATGATTTGTATGGTAAAGAGCCCTTCAATATTCGTGTGGGAGGATCAATTCCTGTTATGTCGATGCTCCTTGAGGAGCTTGGGGTCCATGCTACGATGTTTGCTTTTGGGTTGGAAGATGAGCAAATTCATGCGCCAAATGAATTCTTCCGCCTTGAGAGCTTCATGAAAGGTCAGGTGGGTTATTGTAAGCTATTGGAAGAGTTTGGAAAGGGAGTTTAGCTCAACTCAATACTTTCCAGTGCCGCCTCGCCTTCATAATTGAAAATCATTATCCCCGGAAATCCACCCTCTTTGAATGTGAAAGTTTTTCGGAGTTGATCAATCAAACTCGTTGCATGTTTTTCGAACTTCTGTAGGTCCGAATTATTTTCAAATTTCGCAACAATTGACAGACTTGCACATTTTCCGATTGTTATGCTTAAAGACTGGATATTAAATTTATCTATTTTGTCTCCTAGCTCCATCGAACAGTGATTTGCGGCCACCTTCGCCTGATCTAAGTTTGTAAACTTATATTCAAAAATCCGTGCAAACATCTATAACTCTCCCAACAAATCATCAAGAAATGCGGGCCTATCCTCAGCTTTAATTATTGAGCGCTTCATTACTTTAGTTTGCAATTTCATTTTCTTTTGGAGGGCAATTCCCTTTGCTGAAAGTACCATTTCTTTTTTAGAATTATAATTAGCCAGTTCTAAGGAACTTAATTTAAGAAAATCATTGTGCGAAATAATTTTACCCAAACACAATGATAGAAAGGCATTTAAGTCATCAAAGCTCGAAGACTTTGCTTGCGAATTAAAAATTTTTAGTACTGTTTGCACAGAATCTGCTGTGGTTTCTTTTTGTTCAGTTTGAATATCGATTTGATGTGCTATCCGGGTTGCGAGGCCTTTTAATAAATCAATTTGTTTTTTGTTTAATGAACTGGGGCTGCGATTCATCAGGCAGAAGCTTCCAAGAGCATAGTTATCTTTATTAATCACTGGAAAGCCAGCATAACCAAGGAAGTGATCTTCTTCCTTAAGTGCGGGGTGGTTATGCCATTTTTCATCTTTTGAAAAATCATGGATAAGTGTTGGTTCTGGGCTAAGCAGAACGTATGAGCAAACATTAAATTGGTTGCGTTCGCCCTTGTCATTATCGGTACCGTTTGTAGTTGATATTTTACACTGGAAATTTTCATCAAATAGGCTGAAAGCAACATACTCCCAACCTGTTAGTGCTTTGGCAACTTCACAGAATATAGCAAAATTATCGTTTTGCTCTCCGTCTATCACGCCAGTTCTTTTTACAGCTACAACTCTCCGCTCTTCGTTCTGTGGACGTGGTGCTAATTTAATATCCATGCTATCCCTCCTGGCTTATCGGGATCAAAACATAAGTTTGAAACTAGTAAAAGAAAAAAAGGTTCATTTGTCTATTTGGCTTACCATTTAAAACAGACTATTTTCTTCCGCATCAACAAGATTTTGAAACTGAAAATCTTGTAAAATTTCAGCGTGACGTTTTCTGCAGTGGGCGAAAAGTATTTTTCGAGATCTTAAAGATTCTTTGTACGACAGGAGACTGGAACGATAACCTATATATGAACTTTTTTAAATTTAGATTGGGTCTAGAACATTATATCTTCTATCTTGAACCAGGTTTGAGACCTTTTTATGATTTTCTGACCTTTAAGGTCTGTGTCAAATCAATATGAGGGGTTAATGACTTAACCCACTCACATGGTGTGCATGGAAAGCTCAATAAGATTAATTAAAATCGATCATCAATTCGCCACCAGATGTAGCTGTGACTTTGCCACTCATTTTTTCCAAGGCAGCAGCTCTCATTTTCTCAATAGCGGCTTGAGCAGTCGCAGAATCAGGCCAAGTTGTCATCGAACGGACCGTATTTTCTCCAGTTTTTGTAGCTTTGAAACTTGTTGCACCAGCAGCCTGCATTTGTGGCCACATTCCTTCTGCTGTTTGTTGGGCGATCTCTATATTATCGAATTCCCAATCCGTAAATGTAACAAACATCGTCTTCTCCAAT
>CEWO01200111.1_pt1 | contig 13218 bp, 12 predicted proteins | sample 361561 | NCBI WGS metagenome assembly CEWO01 (sample SAMEA2623627, study PRJEB7988) | marine metagenome | isolation source: saline water (ENVO:00002010), including
ACTTTTTGGTTTATTAATAGTTTGATTAAAATAGGTGAAGTAAGAAAGGCAAAAGAGTATTACGATAAATTATTGAGTTACAGCAATCATTTAGGACTTTTTAGTGAAGATATTGATTTCGAATCTAAACGACTTTTAGGAAATTTTCCACAAGCTTATTCTCATTTGGCATTAATAGACACAGCCCTTTCTTTTAATAGTGCTGCTAAAATGCATAGCAAACCTTTATAAAAAAAATAAAAATTTCTTTTTAAGGATTATATTCTGTGGCTGAGAATAAATTTATGAGCGATAATTTAAAGAACCAAAGGCCTCCCCTCTTCCATTTTGACAATACTGCCTTAAGCTTTCAAGATATTTCCCCGAGCTATAATTCATGTTTGAATACAAATCATCCATTTCTGTAAAACCTTCATAGGTATATCGAAGCCTAGTTTTTCCTCCATTTTCATCTAAATCATATTTCATAATATGTCCAATATTATCCCATTCAGATTCAACACATTGAAAATGAATGAATTCATTTTTCTGAATTTTAATAATTTTGAATTTAAAGGTGGCTAAATCAACAAATTCAAAAGTGATATTTGAACCTTTCTCAAATTTTCCACTGACCATAGTGGTATACCAATTTGACATAGATTTTTCATCTGAAAGTGCTTTAAAAACTTCTGCAACAGGAGAATTAATGTGAAGTAAATGTTTTATAGGTATCATATATAATTGATTTGTAGTAATATGTAAAATTAAAAATCTTTTAAATAGATAACTATATCAAAATTGACTTTTGACAATAGATTAACTTAATGTATGGGATCCAGAATAAGTAAATGAGGAATGGGTATATTTGAATTAGATTTTAATAAAATAAAAACGTGAAAAAAATTGTATTTCTTTTTTTTCTAACACTTAGTCAAGCTAATGCCCAGTGGGAATATAAAGTTAATAACACTGAAAAAACTATAGAAGCGATTGGAGGTCTACAATTTAACACCCAATTTCAAGATACGATCATCTTAAATTTATCAAAATCCAGAAAACTAGGGTTAGATTTTTCAATCCAAGGGGAATATTTCAAATCTGGAGAAAAATACTATGTTTTATTTGAGATTTCGGATCGTAAAATTAAAGTCCTACGCTCAATTAATGAAAGATATAGATTTAGAATTTTTGAGGTTAAGGATCTAATTAGCAAAGAAAAGTATGAATTAGAAGACTTTTTAAAGATTCTTAAAAAAGGTGAAGAATGTGTTTTAACTATTCGTTCAAATACTAGAGTTATTCAAGGATATAATCAACTCACAGGAAGTGGAACGGCAATCAATAATGTTCTTAAGTCAAGTATCCCCTAAGACATTTATCTATAATTTAATTTTACATTATAGGATCACAACCAAAAGCATAACTATCAGTCGTGATAATTGTTTTAAAGGGCCCACTTAAGATGGAAAGATTTTTAAGTCAAAAACAGAATTAAATGGTGTTGATAAATAAGAATTTAATTTTATTCAATACATTAGGGAAACTACAAAGATCAAATCTTATGGAATGGTATATGAAAAACAGGTGGTGGATCTGGACGATAACAGGAATTTATCTAGCTTATAGATTAGCAACAAGCTTTTACTACAGCTAATAAACCTTTTGGATAAAGATCACTTTTAAATTAGTAAAGCTCTCTTATTTTAATGTCTTTAAAATATGCTTTTCCAGGGTGATCTTGCAGGCAAATAGCCCCTTTTTTAAATTTAGCAAAATCATACCAGCGTTTACCTCCTAGGTATGGATAATCTTCAGATTTGTTGAATTTACTTTTTAAAAATGAGTCATCCCATTCAGGACCACTTAGAGGGAATTCATTAATTACTACATCATTTAATTTAAGTAATCCTTTATTATTTTTCTGATCAATTTTAATATAGTATTGATTCCAATCCCCTACAGGGTTTGGTTTTAATTCACCTTTAGGAGAAAACAAATCATACACAGCTCCTAAGTATTTTTTCTTTTGATCTAAATCGCCTAATACGTTATTGAGTTCGATATCGCCGCCTAAAACATCCTCGGGTTTTGCATACACTTGTGGATCAATGATTTGAATTTCAGGGCCGGTTTGATATGGAAATTTGTAAGCCATATCTTCATCTACACCCCACATAAATCCACTATTACCGCCTTTTTCAATTTTCCACTCAAAAGAAATCTCAAAGCTTTCATATGTTTTATTAGAAAGCAAACTTGCATCATCTTCTCCAGACTCTAAACCTGAAATTTTGTTGAAAATTAGAATCCCATTTTCAACGCTCCAACCTTTTTTTAATCCGTTGTCTTGAAAATAGTGCCATCCGTCAAGAGAATTATTTTTGATTAATGAAACCCATTCATTTTTTGGAGACTTACAAGCGATGAATAATAGAACAACAATAAACTTTTTCATTTGTAATATTTTATATGGTAATGTTAGTTTTAAAAGTCTCTATTGAGAATCAAAAGTAATATAATTATATTTTTTAGTTTAGTACGATGATAAAGTTCATAAAAATAACACTCAAGGGCTTAGCAATATTCATTCTATCAATAGCCCTTATTTATCTCTTTTTTTCAATAAAATGGAGATTAGAAGCTTCAAGGGACTATGCGCTTTTTGGGCCGGAAGCTCCAAAACTCAAAATCAACAACAAGGTATACAGAGATCTAAATAAAAACGGAAAATTAGATACTTATGAGAATCCAGAGGCTCAAATTGAAGATAGAGTTGAAGATTTGATTAGTCAGATGAATCCATATGAGAAAGCTGGAGCAATTTTTATTGATATGATTGGAGTTAATGCCGATGGAACTCCAATGGAATTCCCTTCATTTTCAGATCCTTTTTCTTTTTTAATGGAGACTTCCTCTGTGCAAATTGCCAAGAAAAAAATGAATCATTTCAATATTAGAGCCTCACATCCAAAAGAAAAGATGATAGAATGGCAAAATGCTATACAAAAAATGGGAGAAAGAAGCCGTCTTGGAATACCAATAACAATTGCCTCAGATCCTCGGCATGGTGTTCCAACTCAATTGGGAGCATCAATTCATACACCATATTTTTCCTCTTGGCCATCTGCATTAGGAATGGGGGCTATTAATGATTCTCTTTTAGTTCAAGATTTTGGAGCTATTGTTCGAGAAGAATATAAAGCTCTTGGAATCCGAGTGGCTTTAGGCCCAATGGCAGATACGAGCACAGAACCTCGTTGGTTTCGAATAGATGGAACTTTTGGAGAAAATTCAGATGTGAATTCAAGACTTGTATCGGCCTATATAAGAGGACTTCAAGGAGATAGCCTTGGGGTAGGTTCAGTGGCAGCCATGGTTAAACATTTTCCTGGAGGAGGAACACCGGAAAATGGAAAAGATACTCACTTTCCACCTGGAATTCAAATTTTTGAAGAGGCAAACTTCGAAGAGCACTTAAAGCCTTTTATAGCTGCATTTGAAGCAAAGACAGCTTCAGTAATGCCATTTTATAGTATTGCTAAGGGTATTACGAAGGAAGAGGTTGGGGCATCGTATAATAAAGAAATTATTACTGGGATGTTAAGAGAAAGACATGGATTTGAAGGAATTATATGTACCGATTGGGCCATGATCTCTGATAAAAAAGCCATGGGGATCCTATTTAAACCTGCATCAGCTCATGGAGTTGAACATTTAAATACTGATGAAAGAATAATTAAGATTATTGACGCTGGAGTAGACATGATAGGTGGAGAAAGCCTTAGCGAAGAGTTAGTGGAACTTATTCTAAAGGGAAAAATTGAAGAAAAAAGAATTGATCAGTCCTTAAAGAGGATAATGAGGCAAAAATTTCAATTAGGACTTTTTGATAACCCTTATTTAACGAAAGAAAACTTAAAGGTTCTGGATAATAAAATTTCAATTGAAAAAGGAAAAGAAGCACAGCGAAAAGCTTTAGTCCTTTTAAAAAATAATCATGCGATTCTTCCACTGAAACCCCAAACAAAGATTTACCTGCACGGATTTGACACTAAAAAAGTAAAAAATGCTGAAGTAACTTCATTAGAAAAAGCGGATGTGATTATAGCTAAAGTTGACACTCCTCAGTGGGGGGGTGAAAAAGCTGGATCTGTAATGGAACTATTATTTAGTGGTGAAAGGCTTGATTTTCCTGAAGAAGAACTGGATATATTAATACCACTATTAAAAACGAAACCAACTATTTTAGTAGCAAACCTAAAACGCCCCACTGTACTTTCACAATTAGAACCATTCTCTAAAGCTATAGTTGCAGATTTTGATGTTTCAGAGGATATTATTTTTGAATTGATTTTGGGCGGTTTTAATCCTAGTGGAAATCTACCAATTCAATTACCCTCATCGATGAAAAGTGTTTTAAACCAAAAAGAAGACCTCGCATTTGATCTTGAAAAACCACTTTATGACTATGGCCATGGACTGAGGCTTAAAAATTTAGACTAATAATATTATTAGACTTTGACAATTCAGCTTGTCCAACTTTAGAAAAAAGAAAAATTTATATAGTATATTTAACTTAAATTAAAATAACCATAAATGAAAAATTACTTTTTACTTTCACTACTTCTAGGATCAATTTTGTTTTCTTGTTCATCAACTACTACATTATCAAAGGAGACAAGTAAAAAAGAGAGAGCCTCGGGAATGGAAAATGTTCCCCTTATTGATCAGCTAAGAAAATATACATCACTTAGAATTCGTGGGACTCAGGTTTACTTAAATGGTATTTCTAGCATTAATAACCCCAATGAGGTTCTATTTATTGTTAATGGTGCCCAAGTTGGAAACTTTAGTAGTGTTCCGCAATTAAGGCCTGAGGAAATTAAACGTATAGAGGTGCTAAAAAACCCTTCTGATTTTGCAGAATATGGAATGATGGGCTCTGGTGGAGTGGTCTTAATCACCACTAATTAACAGTTTTATCCCCTACATTTAGAATGGCATAAATTTGTATTTTTCAAATTCAAATTAATTAGGAATAAATACTGAAATAAGTGATTAGTTTTTGGGAAAAGACACAATTGTTAAATTATGATTTAGTTGTTCTTGGAGGAGGAATCAGTGGAATGTTTTGTGCCCTTGAATATCGTAAATTAAATCCTAAAGCGAGTATTGCAATCTTAGAGCGAGGACTTTTTTCTAATGGGGCAAGTACTAAAAATGCAGGTTTTGCTTGTTTTGGTTCTTTAACAGAATTAATCAGTGACGCCAAACACATGGATAATAAATCCTTGTGTAAAATTGTTCAAATGCGCATAGAAGGCCTATCTCTTCTTAGAGAAACTCTTGGTGATAAAAACATTGACCTACAATGGAAAGGAGGGTATGAACTTTTCTTTGAAAAAGATCCAAAAGCTTTGAATCAAATTGATCATTTTAATGATTTACTAAAACCTCTTTTTAAAAAGAAAGTTTTTCATTACAACAATAGAAAGATAAAGCAATTTGGATTTGCAGAAGACAGGGTAAAACATATCGTAGAAAATCCTTTCGAAGGGCAAATCGATACAGGAATGATGATTCGTTCCCTTCGATCAAAAGTCAATCAAATGGATATATCGTTTTTTTCAAATCTAACTTTGACTGGTTTCGAAACTCATGAAAATAAAAACCACCTATCCCTTATTTTAAAAAACCAAGACTTAAATCTTAAATGTGAAAAGCTGGCTATTTGTAATAATGCTTTTGCAACTCAAATATTTCCATCACTAGATATTTCTCCTGGAAGAGGATTAATTATTTTAACTGAACCTATTTCAAATCTTAAATTAGATGGTACTTTTCATTACCAAGAGGGGTATTATTACTTTAGAAATATAAAAAACCGAATTTTACTTGGAGGAGGACGTTCAGTAGATTTTAAAACAGAAAATACTTCAAGTTTTGGAATTAATCCAAAGATTAAATCCCAATTAATAGATGATTTACAAAACTTTATACATCCTAAACAAAAAGTATCTCTAGCTATGGAATGGTCGGGAATCATGGCCTTCGGAAAAGATAAAATACCTTTAATAAAAAAACATCAAAATAACATAGCTTTAGGTGTAAAGCTTGGAGGGATGGGGGTAGCTATTGGAAGTCAGGTTGGAAAAAAATTGGCAATTCTATTAACAGATTAAAAATATAAAAGTCTCATCACAGATTTAAGACATATTATGTACTTTTAAACTATGAAAAAATTAAAATATTATTTTGGTTTTTCTTATTTAAAACCCGCTTTTTACTGGCCTATTCGAGTTTTACTGATTTTGTATTTTCTTTTGATTTACGGCGGCTTAATTTATGACTTGTCAACTGATAAAATCAAATATTATTCTAATACAGATCAGTATTTCAATATTATTTTATCTGACCCTAATTTTTATTACATATACATCGTTCCTTTTATAGTAATTTATTTTTTATCTGTCATTTTAGAATTCTTTCTTACCGTTGATGATAATAACAATATTAAAAAGAAATAAAAAAACCGCTCCTTTTGGGAGCGGTCAAACAAATGAATAAATTAACAAAGAATAAATAATAAGCTCATGATGAAGCGAGCATTATATATTTTATAAAAAACGCAACGTTTTAACGTTTTCATCTTTTATTATTCAAAGATAATGTCATTTTTAAATAAATTATGTTATGAAAACATCAAAAACGCCATTTTTTTTGAGTATTCAATAATTATCATGATAAAATAAGAATATAATTAATTTTTATAATCATTTTTATCAAAATGATCAATTATGAGCACTTCCTTTTTCAAAAAAGAAACAATTTTTTTATAAAAAAGTGATTTTAACTTGTATGTTAGCAATTAGATAACAATTTTTATTTTAAAATTTAATAGAATCACTTATTAGTAGCCATGAAATTTTTTTCCTCTCTATTAGGACTAATTTTACTTTCTAGCTGTATTTCAGAAACACCTCCAAATGTCATTTTTATTCTTACAGATGATCAGGGCTATGGAGATTTAGGGATTTATGGTGCCAGTGACATAGAAACTCCTTATTTAGATGAATTGGCACTAAATGGAGCTTATTTTACTTCCTATTATTCAACTCAACCAGTATGTTCCGCTTCACGCGCATCAATTATGACTGGTGTGTATTCCGATAGAATTGGAATTCATAATGCATATAGCCCGGGATCCAAAGTAGGATTAAATCCTGATGAGACTACAATTGCTGAATTATTAAAAGCCAGAGGTTATGCAACTGCAGCTTTTGGTAAATGGCACCTTGGAGATGCTCCTAAATTCCTTCCACGAAATCATGGATTTGATGAGTTTTATGGGATATTATATTCTAATGATATGTGGCCACAACATCCACAGCAAGGAACGGTTTTTGATTTTCCAGATATTGAATTATATGAAAATGAAACACCAATTCGTGTTTTGAAAGATCAGACGTTCCTAACTCAAGCTCTTACAGATAAAGCAGTAAGTTTTATAAATCGAAATAAGGATAATCCCTTTTTTCTGTATTTACCACACCCTCAACCTCACGTACCTTTATTTGTAGATAGCACTTATCGAAATAGTCAGAAACGTGGTCTTTATGGAGATGTAATTAATGAAATTGATGCCTCAGTAGGGCAAATTTTGAAGACTTTAAGGGATCACCAATTAGAAAATAATACAATAGTAATTTTTACTTCAGATAATGGTCCTTGGTTATCTTACGGTGGTCATTCGGGATCTTCAGGGATTTACAGAGAAGGAAAAGGCACGAACTGGGAGGGTGGTCATCGAGTCCCTGCAATTATTTCTTTTCCAAAAAGAATTGCAGCAAACACCCGTATAGATGCCCCTGCAATGGGAATAGATTGGTTGCCAACTCTTACAGATTTTACAGGAAGTGAATTCCCTGAAAAGAAAATTGATGGAGTATCTTTGGTGCCTTTACTAACTCAGAAGACTATTGATCCACCCCATGAAAATCTCTTTTTTTATTATCGAACAAATGAGTTGCATGCTGTCCGTCACAAAAAATGGAAGTTTTATGTACCTCATACTTATCGCTCTTTAAATGGCAGAGTAGGTACTAGTGACGGATATCCTATTCCTTACGAAATGAATAAAATAGAGGAGCCTGTATTATTTAATTTAGAAACTGATCCTGAAGAACAGAATAATATAGCAAAAGAACACCCGAAATTAGTAGCGAAGATTTCTAAAATTGCTGATTCGATCCGTGGGATTTTAGGCGATCGCTTGACAGGAATTAAAGGATCAGAAGTTAGACCGGTCGGAAGGATAGAAAATTAATTCTTTCCTGCCCAAGGACCATGAATTTTTTTATCTCCTTTCTGATCAACTAATTCAAAACCGTGAGCTCCGAAAAAATCTCTTTGTGCCTGTATTAAGTATGCACTACTTCTAGCTTGAGTAATCGCTTTAAAATAATTCCATGCACTTGAAATACAAGGGGTAGGAATCCCTTTTTCAATACAGTATATTAATACATCATTCCACTCTTTTTGGCCCTGAGAAACCAAGGTTTTAAGAGGATTCATCTCCATAATAGAATTAGTATCTTGAAACAACAGTTTTAATTGATCTATCAGTTTAGATTTGATGATACAGCCTTCAGACCATATCTGCACAACTTTTACAAGATTTATATTCCATTTATAAGCATCTTCTGCTTGCCGAATCATTTCAAAACCTTGATGATGATTAATCCAACGACAAATATCATAAGTCTTTTTCAAATTAGGTAATGAAGTATCCGAATTAGAAGTCATGCAGGGGTATTCTTTTGAATATTTTTTTCTTAGTGACTTGGATGAAGATGTTAATCGTGCATGTAAAGCTGATGCCATTAGGCTATTAGGCGAGCCAATTAATGCACCACTAGCAGTAGCCCATGCACCTGTTCCTTTATTAGATGCTTGATCTAATATTCCATTGATATAAGGGACACTGTCTTTTTTATATGATAAAATTTCTGCACTTATCCCCAAGAGATAGCTTTCACTTGAACTATTCTGCCAACTCTTGAATAGATTTTGAATTGAATGAAAGTCAGTATCAGCATCTGAAAGAAAAATTTCAAAGATTTCTGCGATCAATTGCATTTCAGCATATTCAATTCCGTTATGAACCATTTTTACATAATGGCCTGCTCCACCAGAGCCCAAATACTCACAACAAGATTGCCCATTGACATCTTTTGCAGCTATTTTAACTAGGTCTTTATAAATAATTTGATAAGCCTTTAAGTCTCCTCCAACCATTAAAGACGGACCCTTTAAAGCGCCAGCTTCACCGCCAGAAACTCCAATACCCAAAAATTTAATCCCTTTCTCAGACAAGGATATAGATCTTTTTTCAGTGTCTTTATAATGTGAATTCCCTCCATCGATAAGAATATCTTTCTTAGAGAGGAGTGGGATCAAATCATTTATTATTTTATCTACTACAGGTCCTGCTGGAAGCATTATTAAAATTTTTCGTGGACCTTGAAGAGCAGCAACAAATAAATCCAAAGATTCAAAGGTTAGTGCTGAATTTAATTCAGGATATTTTTTTGATTTCTTAAGAGCGATATTTTCTTCACTTCCTCTTACGAATCTGTTATACAAGGCTATTTCGATTCCTTGATTAGCAAAATTTCTACTAAGATTAGTGCCCATCACACCCATTCCTATAACTCCCCAAGAGGTTTTGTTATTCATTTAGTTCTCTTTTAATCTGCTCAATCATTTCATTAATGGACTGAGAATTATTTAAATATAATGCTCTTTTTGGCTCCTCTAATAATTCTAGTTGACTTTCAAGTAAGTCAAGCGGCATAAAATGTTCCCTACCAACTAAACGTTTTTTTAATTCTTCTGAATCACAATCCAAATAGATCCAAAAAGGTAATTCTTTTAATGATGAATTAGAAAGCAATTCTCTGTAAGAAGCCTTTAAAGCAGAGCAAGCCAAGATCACCCCCTTTGATTGGTGTTTTAATAACTCTTTTGAAAGAGCTACTAGCCAAGGTTTTCGGTCTTCATCGGTTAGGGGAGTTCTACTTTTCATTTTATCAATATTTGCTTTAGGATGAAAATCATCTCCCTCTAAAAATGGGATTGATAAAGTTTTACCAAGAGCAATTCCTAAGGTACTTTTGCCGCTTCCACTAACACCCATAACAATAATTATTTTTCCCACTGACTAAAGGTAGAAAAAGCCAAAGAAAACAGACAAGAAATAAAAAAGCAATTAATTACTTAATCATTTCCAATTTTGAGTTTTTTGAGTCTTAGATGATTCAGATGCAAGACTGAGGATTTTAGAAACTATAAGATTATTTTCGATGCTATATAAAGAATAAGGTTCGAGAATAACGTCCTTGTATACCACTTCATATAATAAGCGAAACGGATCTTTTTTAGCTTCTGAAATAGGTTGTGGAATATGCTTTTTTTCTCCTACCTGTTCATTTTTCATTAGAATCATATCCTTTGCATTTTTACAATTTACATATCCTTTAGATCCATAAATTTGCATATCCTTTCGATTATGAGACCAGTTCCAAGAAGCTTGAATAACCACCTTTTTTTTCTCATAATCCAAAATAATTGTAGTATCATCATCGACTTTAGGATAACGATCAGGTTTGCTTTGTTTTGCAACGCAACTTACTCGCAATGGTGTTTCTCCATTTAATAGCCATGTTGCAATATTAGCACCATAGCATCCAAAATCTGTTAAAGCACCACCTCCATTAAGAATAGGATCTGTTAACCAATCTAGAAATTCAGGTGTACATCCGATTTCTTGAGGGCCAGGATGACCAGTATTAAATACCATTTTAGTTAATGATCCAAAGCTGTTAGTTTCTAAAAGTTTTTTTGCTTCATAGGTACTCTCATACCAAGAGGTCTCAAAATTCACTAGCAAAGGCACATTAAATTTTTTTGAAAGCTCTGCCATTTCTTGTGCTTCCTTATAAGTCGTAGCCATGGGTTTTTCAACCATAATTGGAATTCTTTTTGGAGCGAAATAGCGCACCACATCTAAATGTTCCTTTGTAGGATTAAAAGCAGAGACTGCATCTGGCTTAACAGTTTTATACATACTTTCATAGCTGTCGAAAAATAAATCATTTGAAAGTGAGTACCTTTTTTGGTATCGAGCGATTGCTTTTTTGTTTGTTTCGACAATTCCTACAATTTTTACATCCTCTTTTTGCCGATTTAAAATCCAATTAACATGATCGTGAACCAATCCAATTACAGCAAGACGTAGAATAGGATCTTTTGGTTTTACTGGACCTGAATATATAAAATGGATATTAAAAAGAATAAGAACTAAGAAAACCTTAGCTTTTTTAAATGAATAAGCAATTTGCATAATTTTAGTAAATTGATTGTTGAATTTTAATTAATATAGTAAAAATGAAACTAATGAAATTGAACGTATTCACTTTGGGACTTATTTTTATTTTTTTAAATGGTTCTAATCTATTTTCTCAAGATATTCCAAAAAAACTACTAGCAATTTTTGCTCATCCTGATGACGAACAAACTATTGCTCCATTATTGGTCAAGTTGGTTGAAGAAGAAATTGAGGTTACACTGGTTATCGCTACTGACGGGCGACTTGGAGTAAACGAATATACTGACTATGAAGCAGGTGATGGTTTGGCTGAAATTCGAAAACAGGAAATGCTTTGCGCAGCTGAGGTATTAGGAGTCAATCTTATTCATTTAGATTATCATGATCAGCTTAAAGCCGGAGAAGGATTTGATGGTCACATACCCCACGTTCAGGACTTGATCTTTGAACTTAAAAAGATTGTTAAAAAAATACAACCTGATGCAATAATTACTTGGGGCCCAGATGGCGCAACTACACATATGGATCATCGATTGGTTGGAGCTTCTGTAACTCAGATTTTTGTTTCACAACAATGGGAAAAGCCTATTGAATTATTTTATTTTGGGATTCCAAGCGATTTAATTTCTGATGAAAGAGCTAAGACCCTTCGTGGGCAACAACGAAGCTATTTGACAGTTCAAATTCCGTTTAATGAAAATCATTATGATAAAGCATATCAAGCCTTACTATGTCATGAAAGTCAATATCCACCTAGGGTTGTTGGTAAAATTAAAATGGACCGAAAGCAACTAGGTAAAACTATTTATTTAAGGCAGTTTATGGCGCCATCGCAAATCAGGACTTCACTATTCTAGACCTCCAATGAGTTCTATATTTTCAGATTGATTAGCCTTTTTTAGAATATCTTTAGAAGTCAATCGAGTATTCCATAGAAAAACTTTTTTTAAATTATCAAAAGAACTGATCAAGTCAAAAATCTCATTATCTACATTAGTACTATGAAGATTTAAAATTTCTAAATGCTTTAACTCTAAAAGGGGCTTTAATGCTTTGGAATTAATGGGATTTTTTTGGAGATAAAGGCGAGTTAAATTTTTCATTTTTGAAACGATTTGAAGCTGCTCAAGACCAAGCTGACAATCACTCAAATTTAACCAAGTTATATAATTAGCATATTGTTCAAGAATCGCTAGGTCATCGTCATTTATCTTACTACCACGATATCGAATATCAAGAAGAGAATTAGCAGCAGAAAGGGTTCGAAAGGTAAAATTATGTTTCTCTAATTCTAGAAGCTCTTCTTCGGTTAATGGCTTTAATTTGACTTTTTCATACCAAGGTTTTTCTCTTGTGTCTAGACCGTAATTTTTAAATAATAAACCCTGAACTATTGGATTGACTTTAATTTGATTAAAGGTTTTGTTTATTGGTGCCCCCTCATTTATCCACCATTCGATTAATTGTATTTCTTCATAGGTCATTGGCTCCCCAGATGGCGGCATAAATTTTTCATCAGATTGGGATTTAATAATACGTTTAAATACTAAACTTTTTTCTAAATCTTTTGGAACTATTGCGGCTCCACTATTCCCACCTGAAAAAAGACCTACAGCATTTGACATATTCAAACCTCCTCGAGAAATTTCATTATTATGACATGCTACACATTTTGAACTAAAAAGGGGATGAATAGCGTCCTCAAAAATCCTAACAGAATCTAACGGCTGATCTTCAAACGTAATTTTTTTATTTTTCTGAATTAAAACATCTTTTAATATATCTGGTGCATATTCATACAAATAGTTTTCACCATGAGTTAGACTTCCACCAAGATGACCAACAAT
>CEWO01200330.1_pt1 | contig 13177 bp, 10 predicted proteins | sample 361561 | NCBI WGS metagenome assembly CEWO01 (sample SAMEA2623627, study PRJEB7988) | marine metagenome | isolation source: saline water (ENVO:00002010), including
ACTGAAGAATTTGAAGCACAACCAGATTACTTAAAGAAAGAATTTATTGTAGAACGTGGTTTAGCTTCAGGGTGCGATCTATTAGTAAAGTACACAGATAAAAAAATTAATATTTGGACTGTTTATTCATTTGGAATCATTGAAAGAGAAGATGAAGTTCAAACATATTATCCTCATTATGACCGCAGACATAATTTTAACTTTTTATTTTCTTATTTATTTGGAAAAAATAATGATTGGGAATTTAGTGTGCGTTGGAATTATGGATCAGGTTTTCCTTTTACACAAACACAAGCATACTATGAAGAACTTAATTTGAATAATGGTCTGAATACTAATATTAATTCATCAAATGGTGAAATTGGTATTTTATACTCTGAATTAGGATCGGGAAGATTACCCTCTTATCATAGATTAGACATGTCCTTTAAAAAGACATACTATATAGAAAAGTTTGGTGCCAATATAGAAGGATCTGTAGGGGTTACAAACGTCTATAATCGAAATAATATTTTTTATTACAACAGAGTAAAAGATATGCGTATTGATCAATTGCCAATTTTACCTAGTTTAGGAATTAAGTTGTCCTTTTAATATTATTAAATTTTTATATAGATTTTTTTGAGACCATTTAATAGTTTTTTTTTAAATTCGTGAAACATTTTTCCAATGTCAAAAGCTAAATTTATTTTTGTTACAGGTGGTGTAACTTCTTCTTTAGGAAAAGGAATTATTGCGTCAGCTCTTGGTAATTTATTTCAATCAAGAGGATATAAAACAACTATTTTGAAGTTGGATCCATATCTCAATGTAGATCCAGGCACTTTAAATCCTTATGAGCATGGAGAATGTTATGTTACTCAAGATGGCGCAGAAACTGATCTAGACCTTGGCCATTATGAACGCTTTTTAAACATTCCTACTTCTCAACTTAATAATGTTACTACGGGTAGTATTTACAACACCGTAATTGAAAGAGAAAGAAAAGGTGATTTTTTAGGTAAAACGGTTCAAATAATTCCACACATAACTGATGAGATTAAGAATCGTATTCTAAAGTTAGAAAAGAATAAAAAATTTAAAATCATTATTATTGAAATAGGAGGCACTGTAGGAGATATTGAATCGTTACCATATGTTGAGGCTTTAAGGCAGTTTAAGTTTGAGCGTAAAAATGATGTTGCAGTTGTACATCTTACGTTATTGCCATTTTTGAGTGCTACTGGAGAATTAAAAACTAAACCTACTCAACACTCTGTTAAAACAATGCTTCAATCTGGAGTTCAGCCTGATGTGATTGTATGTAGATCTGAACAACCTTTGACAGAAAGTGTTAAACGTAAAATTGCTTTATTTTGTAATATTGAGTATGCATCAGTAATAGAGTCTGTAGATGTAGATACTATTTATGAAGTTCCTATAAAAATGTTAGAACAGAAATTAGATTCCGTAGTTTCTAAAATTTTAGGTTTTAAATCATTAAATAAAATTAATAATAGTGTTTGGAAAAAACGATTGCAGAAAATAAAGCACTCAAAAAGTGATTTAGTTATTGGTATTATTGGAAAATATGTTGAATTAAAGGATTCTTATAAGTCTATATTTGAGTCTATAACTCATGCAAGTGCATTTTTAGGTTTAGGTGTTTCAATTAATTGGATACAATCTGATCAAATTACACATAAAAATATTGCTAAAGAAGTTGCAGGATGTCATGGAGTTATTGTTGCTCCTGGATTTGGTGATAGAGGTATCAATGGTAAAATTATTGCTGTTCAACATGCTAGAGAAAACAATGTTCCATTTTTAGGAATTTGCTTGGGGATGCAAATTGCTGTAATTGAATTTTTTCGGAATGTTTGTGGACATAAGACTGCACATTCAAGTGAAATGAATCCAAAAACTAAATACCCGGTAATAGATTTAATGAAGAATCAATTGGATGTTATTAACAAAGGAGGCACCATGAGATTAGGTAGCTACAGATGTAAGCTTTTAAAAAGTTCTAAGTGCTATCAAGCATATAAAAGTGAAGATATAATGGAAAGACACAGACATAGATATGAGTTGAATAACAAGTATCGACAAGAATTAATTAATCATGGTATGTCTTTAGTAGGTACTAATGAGGATTTAGATTTGGTTGAAATTATCGAAATTGATAAGCACCCCTGGTTTGTTGGAGTTCAATTTCATCCGGAATATCAAAGTACATTTATTAATCCACACCCCCTATTTATTTCTTTTATTAATGCTACACTCTTAAATTTAAAATCATGAATAATAAAGGTTTAGACATTAATTTTTTTATAGGCATTTTTTTAATATTTGGTATTTTAACTTGGTTTCGTTCTACACAAGTACCATCAGAAGATGACTCATCGAGTATTATTAATTATACTGAATCTAATATTGATAATACAACTGAATTGAATGATAATGATCAAAATACAACCCATTTCGAGGATTTAGATATAGATTTAGAAAAAGAGTCACAATACGTTCTTTCAAACAATATATTAGATATTAAAATTTCAAATTATGGTGCATCTATTAAAGAAGTGACATTACAGGATTACTACACCTATGATTCTTTAGAATTAAAATTAATTCAGGATTTAAATTTTAATTTTTCTTTTTTCATGGGAGAGAAAAAAATTAACTCTAATAGTATTATTTTTAATAATGTAATAAATGAAGAAAATAAAATTTCATTTTTATATAAAGACCAACAAGACAATTCTTTAATTTTTGTCTATGAGTTATTACCAGATAGTTACATGGTTAGTTTTTCTGTTTTGACAGAGGAGGGGAGTACTTATATAGAACCAAATAAATTAACGTGGTTACAAAACGCTAATCAATTAGAAAAAAATTTAAATAATGAACGGAACTCGACTACGATTAATTATTCTAATAATAATAAATCATCTAAGCAATTATCCTTAGTTAAGGATGTGCAAAAAAATATAGAAGCTCCTGTATGGGTTGCTCACAAACAGCAGTTTTTTTCTACGATTATTTCTTCAGAAAATTTATTCGAATCAGTTAATCTTGGTATTTCATCTCCGGATGATGATTCTTATGTAAAATCATTAAAATCAGAATTTAATCTTTCAAATGATAATACTCGAAAAAAATATGAATTTGATCTATATTTTGTTCCAAATAAGTATTCTTTATTAGCATCTTTTGAAAAAGGCTTTGAATCATTGGTGCCACTTGGTTGGGGAGTGTTTGGATGGGTAAATAAATTTTTAATTATTCCAATGTTTAATTTCTTAGATAATTTTGGATTAAATTATGGCTTAATTATCCTAATTATAGCAGTTGTTATTAAATTAATTTTATTTTGGCCTACAAGAAGTTCATATCTTTCAATGGCTAAAATGAGAGTTTTAAAGCCTGAAATTGATACTATCAATGAAAAAATTGAAGACCCTGTGCAGCGTCAACAGGCACATATGAATCTATACAGAAAAACAGGTGTCAATCCCTTAGGGGGATGTCTTCCTATGTTGTTGCAGATGCCGATTCTTATTGCTTTGTTTAGATTTTTTCCTGCCTCTATAGAGTTGCGACAGCAAAGTTTTTTGTGGGCAGATGACTTGTCAACATATGACTCAATTTTAGATTTAGGATTTAATATACCATTATATGGTGATCATATAAGTTTATTTGCAATACTAATGACCTTAGCAACTGTTTTGCAGATGTTTTATTCCAATCAAATGTCTTCACAAAATGCGCAGATGCCACAAATGAAATACGTTATGTATACTATGCCTGTAATCTTTTTATTTGTAATGAATAACTACTCTTCGGCATTGAGTTATTATTATTTCTTAGCTAACTTAATTACTTTTGCACAGCAAGCAATTATTCGCAATAGTATGGATGATAATAAGTTATATGCAATGCTACAAGAGAATAAAAAGAAACCAATTAAAAAGTCAAAGTTTCAACAGCGCTTGGAAGAATTAGCAAAAAAACAAAAAACAAAATGAGAGGTTTATTAGTTGTCTCATTTTTTTTAGTAGTTCAATGTTCGTGTAGCCATATTTTTAATATCCAACAGAAAAAACCTAATGCAGAAGATTTGATTGTTAAAATGAGAAGAACTGCATGTTATGGAACATGTCCACAATATGAAATTCATATTTATAATAGTGGTTTTATTTATTATAAAGGCATAATGTTTGTTGAAAAAAAAGGTTGTTTTTTTAGTTATATTTCTTTAAACAGTATTGAGCAAATAAAAATGACTTTGGATCAAATAAATTTTTTCCAAATGGAAGATGATTATCTATCACCAATTACAGATGTCCCCTCTGTTATTTTAGAAGTTAGTATTGGTGATAAAAAGCATGTTGTTAAAGATAGACTAAGTGGTCCAAAAGAATTAAAAAATGCCCATAATTTTATTGATTCGATTGCTAACTCGGTAGTTGACTGGCTACTATGTGTAGATTAAGATAAAAAATCAATTAGTTTTCCATATTTATTTACTCTGATTCCTTTACTAGTGTATTTTACAGTGCAGCATTCATATTTATAGTCATGTTCTAAGAAAAGAATATAATTTTCATTTACTGCTTCTTCTAGAAATATTTTTTTTTCTTTTAGAGTAAGTAAAGGTCGCGTATCATAACCCATCACATATGGTAATGGAATGTGACCTATCGAAGGTAATAAATCAGCCATAAAGACAATAGTCTTATTTTTAAATTTAATTATTGGGATCATTTGTGCTTCAGTATGACCAGAAAAGAATTTAACCATTATATTTGGATACAATTCTCCCTCATTTATGAACTTTAATTTCTTTTTTTCTGCAATCAAATTAAAATTTTCTTTTAAGAATGATGCTTTTTCTCTACTGTTTGGATTATTTGCGAGGTCCCAGTGAATTTTATTTGTCAAGTGTTGAGCATTTGGAAATAATAATCTGTATTCATTGTCGTTTTTAATAATTGCACCGCCACAATGATCAAAATGTAGATGAGTGAAAAAAACGTCAGTGATTTGGTTTGGAGAAAGTCCAATTTTGTTTAGTGATTTTATTAAATTATCGTTCCCATGTAAATAAAAGTATTTAAAAAACTTTGCACTTTGTTTATTTCCAATACCAGTATCTATTAAAATTTTTCTTTCACCTTGCTCAATTAATAAACATCTCATACTCCACGAACACATGTTGTTTTCATCAGCTGGATTTGTTTGAGACCAAATACTTTTAGGTACTACGCCAAACATTGCACCTCCGTCAAGTTTAAAATTTCCAGTATTTATTACATGTATATTCATCTTCCTATACTATATTGTAAATATATATGATTTCTTTAATTATAAAATAATATAGGATATGAAAATACATTTTATAGCTATTGGAGGTAGTATTATGCATAGTTTAGCAATTGAATTAAAGAAAAATGGTCATTTTGTAACTGGTTCAGATGATGTTATATATGAGCCGTCGAAATCTAATTTAATTAACCATAAAATTCTACCCCAAAAATACGGCTGGTATACTAATCGTATTCATCCTAATTTAGATTTAGTTATTCTAGGTATGCACGCTAAAAAAAACAACCCTGAACTTTTAGAAGCTCAAAAATTAAATATTCCCATTATGTCTTTTCCTAAGTTTATTTCTAACTATGCAAAAGATAAAAAAAGAATTGTCATTTCTGGAAGTCATGGCAAAACTACTATTACCTCTATGATTATTCATGTTTTAAAGTATAATAAAGTTGCCTGTGATTATTTAGTCGGGGCACAGTTAGATGGTATTACTAACCAAGTAAATTTAAATAATAATAATGCCATTATTATAGAGGGCGATGAATATTGGTCTTCAGCAATTGATTTGACCCCGAAATTTATGCATTATGATGCAAATATCTTAGTTGTTTCTGGAGTTTCTTGGGATCACATTAATGTGTTCCCGACCAAAAAATCATACGAAGATGCATTTAGATTTTTATTAAATAATAGTATCAATAGTTCAGATAAAATATTTTATTGTAAATCAGATAATTTTTTATCAAATTTCGCATCTGATAAGACTAAAAATCTGACTTCATATAATTTGCCAAATTATGAAATAAAAAATGGTCAAACATTTGTGTTATATAAAAATCAACAGTATCCATTAAATATATTTGGAAAACATAATTTATATAATTTAGAGGCTGCTAGATCTGTTTGTTTAGAATTAGGAATTTCAAATAATAAATTTTATAATTCTATGCAAAGTTTTAAAGGAGCTAGTCGTAGACTAAATGTAATTAAAACGTTTAATGATTCCGGAACAATTTATTATGATTTTGCTCATTCTCCTTCCAAAGTTTTAGCTACCGTCAATGCAGTTAAGGATTTAAACCCTGAAAGACATTTAATTGCTTGTTTAGAATTACATACATATAGTAGTTTGAATGTTAATTTTTTACCAAATTATAGTAATGTTGTCATGAATTGTGATGAATTTTGGCTTTACTTAGATGCAGCTGAATTAAAACGTAAAGGTTTACCTGAGATTACATCAGAATTTTTAATTTCATGTTTTAATCATTCTAATATATCTATAATACTTGACAAGAAAATTTTAAGAAGAAAGATATTAGATGTTAATTTGGTTAATACTAATCTATTATTAATGAGTTCGGGTAGTTTTTCAGGATTAAATATCGATGAACTGGTTGCACAAAATTAACCGTTCATTGATATTAAAAATTCTTCATTATTTCTTGTGCCCTCCAATCGGTCTTTAATAAATTCCATAGCTTCAATAGGTTTCATGTCGGCAAGATGTTTTCTGAGAATCCACATTCTTTGCATTTTTTCTTTGCTTATTAATAGATCTTCTCTTCTAGTTCCAGAATTAATTAAATCAATAGCTGGGTAAATTCTTCTATTTGAAATACTTCTATCAAGTTGCATCTCCATGTTACCTGTTCCTTTAAATTCTTCAAAAATAACTTCATCCATTTTTGATCCGGTTTCTACCAAAGCAGTTGCTATGATTGTTAAAGAACCGCCATTTTCAATATTTCTAGCAGAACCAAAAAATCTTTTAGGCTTGTGTAAAGCATTAGCATCAATACCACCAGAAAGGATTTTTCCAGAAGCTGGTGCAACAGTGTTATATGCTCTTGCTAATCTTGTGATGGAATCTAGTAGTATTACCACATCATGTCCGCATTCTACCATTCTTTTGGCTTTTTCTAATACTATATTTGCTACTCTAACATGACGATCAGCTGGCTCATCAAATGTAGATGCAATAACTTCTCCCGAAACTGTTCTAGCCATGTCAGTAACTTCCTCAGGACGTTCATCTATTAATAGTACAATTTGATATACTTCTGGATGATTAGCAGCAATTGCATTTGCAATTTCTTTTAGTAAGACAGTTTTTCCTGTTTTTGGTTGCGCAACAATCAAACCTCTTTGTCCTTTTCCTATTGGAGAAAATAAATCGATTAATCTAGTTGATGTTGTAGCATCTTTTTCAACTATTTTAAATTTTTCATCAGGAAAAAGAGGTGTTTTGTGTTCAAATGCTACTCTATCTCTAACGACAGATGGATCAAGATTATTAATTTTTAATACTTTTACAAGAGGGAAGAATTTTTCACCTTCTTTTGGTGGTCTTATTTCTCCTGAAACAGTGTCGCCAGTTTTTAAGCCAAATAGTTTTATTTGAGATTGAGAGACATAAATGTCATCAGGAGAATTTAAATAATTATAATCGGAAGATCTTAGAAAACCATACCCATCTGGCATTTTTTCTAATACACCTTCTCCAATTACAGGAGATTCAAAATTATAATCAATCTCTTTATGTTTCTTTTCTGTAATCATGTTATTATTTGAATCAGTTTTTTCACTATGAGATTTTTTTTGTTTGTTCCAAGTTTTTGCCTTTCTATTATCTCTTTTATCTTTTAATTCAATTGGATTTTTTTCTGTTTTAATGGTTTTTTCTATTTTAATGGGTGGTTTTTCTGTTTTAATGGGTGGTTTTTCTGTTTTAATGGGTGGTTTTTCTGTTTTGGTTTTATTATTTTGTTTAATTGATCCTGTATTAGCTGATGATACAGCTTGTTTATCTAGAATTTCATAAATTAAATTTAATTTTTTATAATTTTTAATTTCCAGAATTTCTAATTTATTAGCAATTTCTTGTAGATCTTGTAATTTTTTCTTCTTTAATTCGACGATGTCATACATAAAATAAAATGTTTAGTTTGCCAACAATTCAATTACCAAAAAATAAATTTAATAGGGAGATATCAAACGGGCGTATTAGATATATTGATGCAATTATACAACATTATTTATAATAATAACATATATTTATGAAAAAATTATTCTAGATGATTCAGAGAGTTCAATCATTATATTTGCTGATTCCATTTTTATGTTATTTATTTTATTGGATTTTTGGTTTATCTTGGTATAATCAAGGATATGATTTTATTAAATATATTCCATTCTTTTTAAGCCTTCCCCCATTTTTTATAGACTTTTTTTTATCTGTAACCTCATATGTTCCGATATTAATTTCAGTATTTTGTTTTATTGCTATTATAGCATTTAAAAGAAGGTTATTTCAAATTAAAATTTCTTGTGTATCTTTTTACTTAAGTATATTTATGTCTATCTATACATTAATATATTTCTATTTTTCATTGTCTTATTTAATTGATCAGATGCCCTCTTTTTTTATGCAAGTATTGTTGTTTTTGGCTATGATTAATCCATTTATATGTACGTTTTTTATTTTTTTAGCGATCAGGTTTATTCAAAAAGACCAAAAACTTATCAAATCAATTGATAGGTTGAGATAAATTTTGACGTTTTCCTAATTCAACTACTTCTAAATCAAATATTTTATTTCCATCTATTTTTAGTAAAACCATTGTTCTCACTTGGTGAAAACCCTCCCTGCCAGCTGCTCCGGGATTTATGTGTAACACGTTGTGATTTTTGTCATACATAACTTTCAGAATATGAGAATGTCCACATATGTATATATCTGGTTTATATGATTGGATTTCTAGTTTTATTTCTCGTTTATATTTTTTTGGATATCCTCCAATATGTGTCATGAGTATTTTAGTGTTTTCACATTTAAATTTATTAATTTTAGGATATCTCTTTCGAATTTTAGGGCCATCAATATTTCCATAAACACCATAGACAGTATAGTTGTGAATTAAGAATTCAATTTGATCACTATAGCCAAAGTCGCCGGCATGCCAAACTTCATCGCATATTTTGATAATTTTATTCATCTGTTCATCAAAAAAATTATGAGTATCTGATATGATGGCTATTTTTTTCATTTCCAATTTTTATAAATATGATTCTAATTTATCATTATTTTTGGTAAACTATTCTAAAATAATTTACAATGAATAAGTATGTTATGCATATTTCATATTTAGGGACCAAGTATTCAGGCTGGCAGATTCAAAATAATGCTCAAACAATTCAAGGTTTTATTATGGATGCTTTACATCATGTTATACAAGATAGTATTCCTTTAATAGTTGGAGCTGGCAGAACAGATTCGGGCGTTCATGCAATTAATTTTTTTGCACATTTTCAATCTGATTATATAGAGACAGAACACGTAACATACAAGTTAAATAAGTATTTGCCAGATGATATTGTAATTCATAATATAATACATGCATCTGATGAATTTCATGCAAGGTTTTCAGCTTCTTCCAGAACTTATGAGTATTGGGTTTCTTCTGTTAAAGACCCATTTTTAATTAATAGAGCATATTTTTTTAAAAAAAAAATAAATTTAGATTTAATGAATGCTGGAGCTAAATTACTCGTTGGTGAGCATGATTTTAGTTCTTTTACTAAATCTCAACTTGATAATAATTATTGTTATGTAAATCATGCATATTGGTACAAAAGTAAAAATATGCTTATATTTTCTATCAATTCAAATCGTTTTTTACATAATATGGTTCGGTCAATTGTTGGTACTTTAATTAATATTGGTCTTGAAAAAAATAATTTAGTTGATTTACAAAATATTATTAATAGTAAGACACGTAAAGATGCAGGTTATTCAGTTCCATCCGAAGGTTTGTATTTGGTAGATATTAAGTATCCAAAAAAATTTAAACTTGAAAACATTTAATTATAAATTATTAATTAAGCTTTTAACATATGCTTCTCCGTATAAATATCTTTTTATTGGAACGATATTTATTTCGATTTTTTTTGGTTTATTGTCAACGATTAGGCCTATCTTAATTCAATATGCCTTTGATAATTTTATATTAAATAATGATACTATTGGGTTACTTAATATTATAATTATTATATTTTTTCTATTATTAATAGAATCAATGCTGCATTTTGTATTTGTATATCAATCTAATGCTTTGTCTCAAAAAATTATTAATAATATAAGGAATGAAGTTTTTGAAAAAATACTTTCTTTTAAACTTTCATATTTTGACAATACACCTACTGGTCAACTTATAACAAGAGTAGTGTCTGACATGGAAGCCGTTGCGTCCGTTTTTTCTCAGGGACTTTTAGTTGTTTTTGGAGATTTTTTTAAAATCTCACTTATTATTATTTGCATGATGATAATGAACTTTAAACTAGCTTTAATTAGTTTGTTATTTTTACCTTTTTTAATTTTTTCCACGATTTTATTTCAGAAATATATGCAAAAGGCATTTGTTGATGTACGAAAATATATTTCAAAAATTAATGTTTTTGTTTATGAGCATATTATAGGCATTAGTATTGTGCAAATTTTTGGTAGAGAAAAGGCTATTTTTAATAGATTTAATAAATTAAATACCTTACACAGAGATGCCCATATAAAAACTGTCTTATATTTTTCAATTTTCTTACCAATTGTAGATGTGTGTTCTGCAATTGCAATGGGTTTATTAGTTTGGTATGGATCGATTCAAGCTGTTATAAACTCAACTGTAACAGTAGGTGAAATAATTGCATTTATTTTATTTATAAATATGCTTTTTAGACCTCTTAGGGGAATTGCTGATAGATTTAATATTTTACAGATGGGGATGGTCGCCGCACATAGAGTATTTGAAATTACGAAAAACACACTTAATACTGAGAAGTATCATAATGATAAACTCATAGAAAAATTAGTTAGTGGAAGTATTGTTTTTAATAATGTTAGTTTTTCATATAAAATAGATGAGCCAGTTTTAGAAAATATTGATTTTGAAATCAATAAGGATCAGACTTTGGCAATTATTGGACCAACAGGTTCAGGTAAAACAACAATTATTAATCTATTGATGAAGTGGTACGATTTATCCAATGGCCATATATATGTATCTGGACAAGACATCAAATCCATTCCGATTAATACCCTGAGACATAATATTGGTGTTGTTCTACAGGACACTTTTTTTCTTGCAGATACTTTAATGAATAATATAAAATTTTTCAATAATATTTCTGACAATGACGTTTATAAGGCTGTTCAGGATATAGGGTTACAAGATTTCATTGATAAGTTCCCTAGTAAATATAATTATCGTATTGGCGAAAGAGGTGCTGGACTATCAGAGGGAGAAAAACAATTAATTTCTTTTTTACGTACATATTTATTGAATCCGACATACTTAATTTTAGATGAGGCAACTTCGTCCCTTGATCCACGTACAGAATTTTTAATTCAAAAATCAATTAAAAAGATAACACAAAAAAGAACATCAATTATCATTGCTCATCGTTTATCTACAATTAAATATGCAGATAAAATAATTGTATTAGAGAATGGTAAAATTATTGAGTCAGGTGATCATAATGAATTAATTCATTTGAATGGTAAGTATGCAAATTATTATTATCAACAATTTTTAGCTAATTAAACTCTTTTTTTAACACTTCTCCGGTGTGTGTAGATTGATTAATTAGATCTTTAGGTGTGCCTGAAAAAACTACATGTCCTCCATGATCTCCTGCGTCGGGTCCTAGCTCAATTATCCAATCAGTATTTTTAATAACATCTAAATTATGTTCAATTACAATAACTGTATTTCCAATTTCAACCAGCCTATAAAGTGCATCGACAAGTATTTTTATGTCATAAAAATGGAGTCCTTTAGTAGGTTCATCAAATATTAAGATAGATTTCTTGTTTTTCTTACTTAAGAAAGAGCCTAGTTTTAATCTTTGTATTTCACCAGAGCTTAATGTAGAAACAGGTTGACCTATTTTAAGATAACTTAATCCTACGGTAATTAATGGTTTAATTTGTTGAGCAATTTTTGTCTGATTATTTTTTATAAAAAAGTCATATCCTTCTTCCACAGTTAGATTCAAAATATCATCTATATTTTTATCGTTAAAGTAAACTTGTAGTATTTCTTCCTTATACCTGGACCCATTGCATACTTCACATTTTAATTTAATATCAGACATAAATTGCATTTCTATAGTCACTTCTCCTTGACCTTTACAGTTCTCACATCTTCCTCCCTTCACATTAAATGAGAAATCTTTAGGACGCAAGTTGTTAATTTTTGTTAATTTTTGTGTTCCATATAAGTTTCTTATTGAATCAAAAGCCTGAATGTATGTTATTGGTGTTGATTTCGATGATTTTTTCATTGAATTTTGATCTAAATAATCGATATTTTCAATGTTTGAAAGATCGGCTTGAATATCTTGACATAAAGGTTTCTTAAAATTATAATCTTTTAATTTTCGTTTAATGCCAGGCAGTAATATGTTTTTTAGCAATGTTGTTTTACCCGAACCACTTAATCCTACAACAGCAGTAAAGGCATTAATAGGAATCTCTACATCAATAGTATTTAAATTATGTTCATAAGCTCCTTGAATTTTAATAAAATTAGACAGCGTCCTATTGTTTATTGATGATGGAATTCTAATTTTTTGATTAATATAATCAAGAGTTAAGCTAGATTTGTGTTGTACATTTTTTATAGCCCCCTGATAGATAATCTTGCCACCGTATAGCCCTGCAAGCGGTCCAATGTCAATTAAGTGATCAGCAGATTTGATTACAGATCGGTCGTGTTCTACTATAATAATAGAATTTCCTAACTTTTTTAATTGTTTTAAAATATCAATTAGTTTGTTAGTATCTTTTGGGTGTAGTCCCATGGTAGGTTCATCAAGA
>CEWO01021081.1_pt1 | contig 13120 bp, 14 predicted proteins | sample 361561 | NCBI WGS metagenome assembly CEWO01 (sample SAMEA2623627, study PRJEB7988) | marine metagenome | isolation source: saline water (ENVO:00002010), including
ATTTTCTTTTGGTTCTCTCGATCCTAATTCTTTCAAAAGTAATATAGAAATCCTTACCAAAGCTTTAGCGACTATTAACCAATAAAATTATATTTTAGTTCAAATTTCAAAATTAAATTGATAACTATAAATTATTACAATGATGGAAAACCAGAATAATAGATTTTCAAGTAGATTTACATTTCTATTAAGTGCTTTAGGAATTGCAGTTGGCACTGGCAATATATGGCGCTTTCCAAGGATAGTAGCTTCAAATGCAGGAGATGATGGAGCGGGAGCCTTTCTTGTCGCATGGATTACTTTCCTTTTTTTGTGGAGCATACCTTTGATAATCGTTGAATACATTATGGGTCGACAATCTCGGATGGGCACTATAGGTGCCTTCTCTTATTTTATGGGAAAACCGTTTGCTTTCCTTGGAGGATTTGTTGGTGTTGTGTCTACGGCAATTGCATTTTTCTATTCAGTTATTGTAGGTTGGAATATTTATTACTTCGGTGCGATAATTTTTACAGATCTTCCTCAAAATAATGATGCGTCATGGGCACTATGGTCGTCATTTCAAAATAGTTCATTCCCTATAATATTTCATGCGGTTGCAATGACGGTAGGAGGATTTGCAATTTATAAGGGTGTTTCATCAATAGAAAAAGTAAATAAGATATTAATTCCTGTTCTGCTTGGTATTGTGCTTTTGTCTGTTTTTCGAGCAGTTAGTCTACCTGGGTCATTAGATGGGATTACTTACCTTTTTACCCCGGATTGGTCACAATTAAGGCGGCCTGGAATTTGGGTCGATGCTTTAGCACAAAATGCTTTCGATACAGGCGCCGGATTCGGATTATTTTTAACATATGCTATTTATATACGAAAGAAGTATGGTATTGTTAAGAATGCATTCACCACTGCTATTGGAAATAATCTTGTGTCATTAATAGCTGCAATAATGATTTTTAGCACAGTATTTTCAATTTTAGGCAATGAAATGGGGATGCAGAAATCTGAAATTTTAGATGTAATGAAGACATCCGGGCCAGCAGCAACGGGCTTAACATTTATTTGGATGCCGCAGCTATTTGCAAAAATGGCTTTTGGTAAGCCTTTGGCCATTTTATTTTTTCTCGGTTTAAGTTTTGCCGGATTTTCATCATTAATCTCAATGCTAGAATTGGCAGTTAGAAACTTGATCGATTTTGGTGTACAGCGCTCTTCAGCAGTTTTATGGATAGTATTCTCATCATTTATGCTTGGCATCCCTTCTGCGATGAGTTTAGAAATCTTAGGTAACCAGGACTTTGTCTGGAGCGTAGGATTGATAATTTCAGGAATTCTAATGGCTATCGCAGCCATAAAGTATGGAATAGATAAAATGATAAATGAGGTAAGCATCGAAAGTGAGGGCGATTGGCCTTTTCCAAGTTGGTGGCCACTTGTTGTTAAGTTCATAGCCCCATTAGTTGGTTTTACATTAGTTGTTTGGTGGATGATTGAAAGCCCAAGCTTTTTTGTTACCTGCGCCATTCAATGGGGAACTGTTTTAACTTTCTTTTATTTAATGAATAGTTACTTAACTAAAAAACTTTCTAACAAACTATCCTCTTAGTAGTTAAAGGGGAATAAGCTATTATCAATTTCACAAATAGTGCTAATTGTTTATAACAGTTTAATTTTAAAATAAATTCAAAAGTAATTTTTTTGCTCCCAAAATAGGTTTATGAAAAAAAATATTATTGTAATTGGTTCCGGTTTAGCCGGTATGGCATCTGCAGCCTATTTGGCTAAAGAAGGACACAGTGTAAAGGTAATAGAAAAAAATAGTACCTATGGTGGAAGATTACAAACATATAAAGAAAAAGGCTTTACTTTCGATTTGGGTCCCAGTTGGTATTGGATGCCTGATTTGTTTGAATCTTTTTTTTCTGACTTTGATAAAAAAGCCAGCGATTATTATACTCTAACCAGGCTTGACCCTGGATACAGGGTTTATTTTGATGATAAGGAATTTTTTGATGTTCCTGAAAATTATCAAAAACTTAAAAATAATCTTGAAAAAATTGAACCCGGATCCTCTGATGCTTTAGATAACTTTTTAAATGATGGTAAAATAAAATACGAAATAGCTGTAAAAAAATTTATATACAAACCTAGCCTTTCGCCTTTCGAATACATACGCTTAGACCTAATTAAGCATCTAGGCAGGCTTGCAATTTTTAAACCTATAAGTAAGCATATCAGAGAGTTCTTTACGGATAAGAGGATTATACAAATGCTTGAGTTCCCAGGCCTGCTTTTAGGTGCAAAGCCCTCAAAGACTCCTGCGCTTTACAGCTTAATGAATTATGCAGATATAAAGCTTGGAACATGGTATCCAAGTGGTGGAATACGGTCTGTTGCAACTGCTGTGCATAGTGTTGCAGTTGAGCAAGGCGTAGAGTTTGTTTATGATGAGCCGATAAAAAAAATACATAAAAAAGATAAGTCAGTATTTGAAGTTTTATCAAAGATTAGATCTTATGAAGCTGATATTGTAATTGCAAACGCTGATTATGAGCATGTTGAAACAAACCTATTAGATAAAAAGTATCGTAATTATTCAAAAACATATTGGAACAAAAGAACTATGTCCCCTAGCGCTCTTCTTTTTTATGTAGGTATAGATAAAAAAATTAATATTCCGCATCATTGTTTATTTTTTGATACAAATTTTAATACCCATGTTGAAGACATTTATGATGATCCAAAATGGCCCGAAAATCCTTTGTTTTATGTATCGTGTACATCAAAAACAGATTTAGATGTAGCGCCAACAGGAAGTGAAGCACTGTTCATTTTGATTCCTGTTGCACCCGATCTAACTGATAAACCTGCACTTAGGGATTCATATTTTGAACAAGTATTGGATAGAATAGAGCGAAAAACCGGAGAAAGCATCAAAAATAATGTTGTTATGAGCAGGTCTTATGCTCATAAAGAATTTATTTCTGATTTCAACTCATTCAAGGGTAATGCATATGGCTTGGCTAATACATTATTTCAAACAGCTTTTTTAAAACCTAAAATTAAAAATAGTAGACTCTCAAATCTTTACTATACTGGACAATTAACTGTGCCAGGACCTGGAATGCCCCCCGCCTTAGTTTCTGGCAAAATAGTTGCTAAACAAGTTTTGAAGGATAATTCATGACAAATATAGAGCGCTATTTAAAAGCAAGCCTTAAATCCTCAAAATCTGTAACAAAAGAATTTAGCACCTCCTTTTCATTGGGTATTAAATGCCTTGGCAAAGACATAAGAGAATCAGTCTACAGTATATATGGATTTGTTAGGGTTGCAGACGAAATCGTTGATACCTTTTTTGACTCAAATCAAGAAATTCTCTTAGATGAATTTGAAGCTGCAACTTATTCTGCGATTGAAGAAGGGTTTAGCACTAACGTCATTTTACATTCATTTCAAAATACTGTTAATAAGTTCAAAATAGACAAACACCTTGTAGAGGCTTTTTTTTCTAGCATGAGATCAGATCTTAATAAAAATAAACATTCCCAACAATCATTAGATGATTATGTTTATGGATCAGCAGAGGTGGTTGGTCTAATGTGTTTAAAAATATTTGTTTATGGAAACCAAAAGTCATACGATAGCCTAATTTTATCTGCAAAAAAACTTGGCTCTGCATTTCAAAAAGTTAATTTTTTTAGAGACATGAATGAAGATTTTTTTGAAAAAGGAAGGATATATTTTCCAGGATTTGATCTTGAAAAAAATTTAGATGAGGCCGTAAAGAAAAAAATTGAATCAGAAATAAAAAGTGAATTTGATGAAGCAAGGAAGGGTATATATAAACTTCCAAATTCAAGCAGGTTTGGCGTCATGCTGGCATATAGATACTACCTTAAGCTATTTAAAAAACTTAAATCTACTTCTTCAAAAAAACTTTTAAGAAAAAGAGTTAGGGTTAATAATTTCCAAAAAATTATACTGATACCAAGTACCTACTTTCTTTCTATTTTTAGTTTTTTATCTAAAAAATTGTAAATTCACTTTTTAAAATTTTTTAATGTAAATTCGAAAACTTAAAAAATTGTAAAATTTATTTTTAAAATAAAAAGGAGATAATAATGGTAAATATGTTATTAGCCTCAGGCCTTCAAAGCGGGGATCTAGTTGGATTCACTTTTTTTCTAGGCTCAGTTGCTATGCTAGCTGCTACAGTATTTTTCTTTGTTGAGAGATCATCAGTTAGTGATGAATGGAAACTGTCAATGACAGTATCTGGTTTAATCACATTGATTGCAGCAGTTCACTATTACTACATGAGAGACGTATGGGTTAGTTCTTATATGAGCCCTACAGAATTCAGATACATTGACTGGATACTTACGGTTCCTCTTATGTGTGTAGAATTCTATCTACTAACCAAAACTGGATTGAGTAAGATGGTATCGGCATCAGTCGTGATGCTTGTTGCTGGTTACTTCGGGGAAGCATCAGTATTTTCCGTATTTGGTAGTCACAGTCCTGCAGTCTGGGGTCTTATAAGCGGCCTTGCATACTTCTACATTGTTAATGAAGTGTACCAAGGCGATGTTGCTAAAGCAGCAAAAAAAGCAGGTAAAAAGATTGAAAACGCAAATGGACTATTGCTAAAGTTTGTTGTTATTGGCTGGGGTATTTATCCTCTTGGCTACTTAATTGGTACAGCAGACGGCCAATGGTACTCATTTATGGCTGGCTTAGTAGACACAGACGCACGTGACTTGATCTACAATGTTGGTGATGCTATAAATAAAATTGGATTTGGCCTAGTTGTTTGGTCAGCTGCAAAAGATAGCTCTAAGTAACAAGTTCAATTAATACACTATGAATGATCAACTATCTAAAATTGATCACTTAGCAATTATAGTTGAAAGTATAGAGAAATCTGTAGAATACTATCTAAGTAAATTTAATTGCGAAGTGAAACATAAGGATGCAACATGGGCAATGTTAAAATTTGATAATATTAATTTAGCATTGGTAACAAAAGATGAACATCCTAATCACTTTGCGATAGTTGATCATTCAATAGTTAAAAAAAAGAATATCCAATACCATCGCGATGGTATTGGATACATCTATGAAACTGATCCAAATGGCAATTTTATTGAATTATTAGATCAAGAATCATAAAATTTTAACTTAACCCCACCACCCTACTAAAAATATTTTTTTATTATTCGTCTTCAATAAAAGTACGTCGAATTAATACCAATATATAATTACAGTGTATAAAAAGCTCATAACGCTCATATAATTCTTGTAAATTCCAATTTATATCTATAATATATACTTATGTCTACTGTTAAAATAAATAAAAAAGAAACTTACTGCGTTGTTTCTGCCTTTGCTGATGATATTGTTGATTTTACGGATACTATACAGTCTTTAATAAATGATGGCTGGCATATCATTGGAGGTCTCAGTGCGGCCAATAGCATGCTTTATCAAACCTTAACAAAAAATGAAAAATAAAAATTTCATAATTATTGGAGCAAGCGGGGGAATTGGTGCACGACTTGTTGCGGACTTAAGTAGTGATCATTGTGGTTTACTCCTTGGATATCATAATGAATCATCAATTCATAGCGATTATTCTATTATTAAGTCCGCACAGCTTGATTGTAGCTCGTTTGATGAGACCCTATCATTTATTTCAGATTGTAAGGATGAGGTAGATCATATTCATGGTGTAGTAGCTCTCCCAGGCTCAATTACATTGCGACCACCTCATTTAGTATCAGAAACGGATTTTGAGCATACAATCAATACTAATCTAAAATCTGCCTTTTCTGTTGTTCGTTCAGCAGGAAAGCTACTATCAGACTCATCTGTTGTATTAATGTCAACAGCTGCTGTATCGATAGGGCTTGCAAATCATGAACTAATTGTTGCTGCAAAAGCCGGAACAGAGTCAATGATTAAATCAGCCTCACTAACCTATGCCAAGAAATCACTTAGATTTAATGCAGTTGCTCCTGGCTTAGTTGATACACCTCTTTCTAGTCGAATAGTTAATAATCCTAATGCGTTAAAAGTGAGTGAGAAAATGCACCCTGTTGGACGTATCGGCAAAACACAGGATATTTCTCATATGATTCGTTTTTTGCTCAATCCATCAAATAATTGGATTACCGGACAAACATTTTATGTTGACGGTGGCCTCTCATCAACCAAAGCATAGAATATAAAAAATCTACCCGAAAAAATTTGTGCAACTTGTCATCGTCCTTTTTTATGGAGGAAAAAATGGAAAAAAGATTGGCTAAAAGTTAAATATTGTAGTAAAAAGTGCAGCTCTAAAAAATAATAATGCAAATTTCATTAATCCTACCCCATCAGTTATTTTACCCAAATCCAGTTTTGTCTAGATCGAGAACTGTGGTCATTTCAGAAGACCCTATTTTTTTTAATGATGAGAAATATCCAGTACGACTTCATAAACAAAAAATTATGCTCCACTTTTTAAGTATTAAATGTTTTGCAGAGGAGTTAAGAGGATATGGATATAATGTTAAGATATTGGATAACTCTCTAATCAAACCTCCAAATTTTTATGAGAGCTATTTTAAATCTAATAAAATAAGCACGGTACATTACATAGACCCTCATGACTTCATTGTTCAAAAAAGACTAAATACCGTATTTAAAAAATTGAGAATTAAGTCTCATTTTTATGATACACCAGGCTTTATAAATACCAAAGATGAAATAAATGATTATTTCCTAAATAAAAAAAAATTCTTTTTAGCAACTTTTTATCAAAAAGAGAGAAAAAAATTAAATATACTTGTAAATCATGAGGGTAAGCCAGTTGGCGGTAAATGGAGCTATGATTTAGATAATCGAAAAAAACTTCCAAAAAATATTAAAGTTCCACCACCAATAAAAAACACTTATGAAAATATAGAATTCAAAAATACGATTAAACACATCAATTCTAATTTTAAATTGAATTATGGTACTACAGATTCATTTAATTATCCAGTAAATAGACTACAGGCAAAAAACGCTTTAAATCTCTTTTTAGAAAAAAGGTTTTTAGATTTTGGATCCTATGAGGATGCTATATCAACAGAATATAGATTTATATTTCATAGCGTTTTATCCCCAGCAATGAATATTGGATTATTAACTCCAAATGAAGTCGTTAAAGCTAGTCTTGATTTTTCAGATCACCATTCAATACCCTTGAATTCGCTTGAAGGCTTTATTAGACAAATCATTGGTTGGAGAGAATTCATAAGAGGTATTTATGAGGTAAAAGGGACTTATCAAAGAACAAGAAATCACTGGAATTTTACCAAGAAGATTCCAGAAGAATTTTATTCAGGTAATACCGGAATTGATCCAGTTGATGATACGATTAAAAACATAATGAAATATGCATATAGTCATCATATTGAAAGGTTAATGATACTAGGAAATATTATGTGCTTACTAAGATATGATCCTGATGAAGTTTATAAATGGTTTATGGAGCTATTCATCGATTCATATGATTGGGTAATGGTGCCAAACGTATATGGAATGAGTCAGTTTGCTGATGGAGGGATAATGTCAACAAAGCCCTATATCAGTGGTAGTAATTATATCATGAAAATGAGTAATTACAAAAAAGGCGAATGGAATTTGAAATGGGATGCACTCTATTGGAATTTCATTAATGATCATAAGGCATTTTTTCAAAAGAATCCTAGAATGAGTATGATGACCAGTATTTATAATAAAAAAAGTCGCGAACAAAAAATACAATACAATAAAATTTCAGATAGTATTAACTTATAAAAAGCTCATAACGCTCTTTTTTTGATTGTTTTTTCGTAAAAATATAAATAAACTAAACTATGAAGTATTTAAATTCTAAAGAAGTCTCAGGTATATTGGGTATTAATATATCTACATTAAAGCGCTGGACAGATAGCGGTAAATTAGGATGCGAAAAAACAGCAGGTGGCCATCGAAAATTTACCATGCAACACATACGCAATTATTATAAGGCGTACACAAACAGCTCTAAAAGTGATTCTCTGAGTCTTGAATCAAAAGATCATAAAAAGATTTATGGTCTTATAAATCAACAAAATTATAAACAGCTAGCTATTGATCTTTCAAACGCAAGCCTCAAAGCAGAAGAGTCAACTGTTGATACTATTATCAATGGTTTATATATGAATGGAACTCCTGTTGCGGATTTACTTGATTTCGTTGTTGATGTTGCTGGTAATATTGTCGAAGATCAGCTTAAAAATAACAAAATTGCCCATACTGATGCATATTTGTCACGTAAAATTCTCACTAGATCAGTTGATGGTCTAAATAGAGATAAACCAAATGGCAATTTTAACGGCAAAAATGCTTTGTGTATAAATTTTGAAGATAATTTGCCTGATATTGGCGTAGTTATGTCTGAGGTATTAATGCGGCATAATGGATACAATGTTTTTAATTCTGGTTCCCATGCTGAGCTTGGAGAGCTTAGCAATATAATAATTAAACGTAAAATAGATGTTGTTCTATTCTATCTTTGCAATCTTCAGTGCTGTAACGCAGTAGTTGAAAGCAATGTATCTAAAACCGTCAATCAGATTTTTGATAGTATCAAGGTGGCAAAAAAGCTTGATATAAAAATATTATTTGGAGGCGAGGGCCTTTTTTTACTGGATGATATCAAGGGTAAAATAGATAATTCATTTCTTACGTACAACGATCTCAAAAAATTAATTTAAATACTTAATTCTTAATGTTTGAATTAGATACTAGGCGTATCAAAAAACTCAACAACTTTAAATATTCTTGTGGCGGAGTTGTTTATTGGATGCAGCGAGATAGAAGGTCAAATAATAATTGGGCTTTGATCCACGCCCAAAATATTGCTATCAAACTCAAAGTCTCCTTAACTGTTTTTTACTCTCTCAATGGAAACTTTAGTGATGCAAATAACCGTCAATATGGATTTCTTCTAAAAGGGTTGGTCGATACAATCCAAGAATTAAAAAAACACAAAATACCTTTTCATATAAGACGAGGGGATGCCATTTCTTCAATAAAAAAATATATCTCTGAAACTAATACCGGATATTTAATTACAGATTTTTCTCCGCTTAGAGTATACAAAAATAGAGTAGCTAAGATTACCTCAGCAATTAAAATCCCATTTGAGATAGTTGATGCTCACAATATTGTTCCAGCATGGGCTGTAAGCAAAAAACAAGAATTTGCAGCGCATACACTTAGAAGGAAAATACATTTATTGCTTGATGAATTTATGCACCCTATCCCAAAAATAATCCCCCATCCCTTTTCATTTAAAACAAATGAGCATGAAATATTCAAACCTAATTCAATCCTTAAAGAGCTAAAAATTGATAATTCTGTTCAAGAAATAAGCTGGTTAAAGCCAGGAGAACAAAACGGTAAAAGGGTCTTAGAAAGCTTTATTGCGGATCGATTTGATATTTCTGGCGAACTAAGAAATAACCCAACTAAGAATAATTTATCAAACTTAAGCCCTTATATACATTACGGCCAAATTTCAGCTCAATACATTGCAAACGAAATCAACAACTTCGAAGATTCTAAGGGGAAAAATAGTTTTCTTGAACAGCTCATTGTAAGGAGAGAGCTTGCTGAAAATTTTTGCTATTACAATAATAAATACGATTCTTTTGATGGATTTCATGCATGGGCTAAAAAAACTCTTAATGATCACAGATCGGATAAGCGAGAATATTTATATTCAAAAAGAGAATTTGAGAACGCAAATACGCATGATGAGCTATGGAATGCTGCACAGTTCGAGATGGTAGAAAAAGGTAAAATGCATGGTTTTATGAGGATGTATTGGGCTAAAAAGATTTTAGAGTGGACCCCTGATCCAGAAACAGCACTCCAAATAGCAATAGAATTAAATGATAAATACCAGTTAGACGGAAGAGATCCTAATGGCTATACCGGTATTGCGTGGAGCATAGGTGGAATACATGACAGACCATGGTTTGAGAGACCGGTTTTTGGTAAGGTTAGATTTATGAATTACAATGGTTGTAAAAGAAAATTTAAAATAAATGATTATATTAAAAATAACGCTCAAAACGCTCAATTATCTGTTTGATTTATTTATTCAAAACGTTAAGTTAGTTAAATGAAAATCTATGAATTAAATGTATCGCATCAGGTTAATGCGCCCATAAAAGAAGTGTTTGATTTTTTCTCTAAACCTGAGAATCTATCTAAAATTACTCCAGCTAAGATGGGTTTTAATGTATTGACTCCGTCACCAATTAAAATGCAAAGAGGAGCCTTAATTGAATATACCATTAAGGTGCTTGGTTTTCCTCTTCGATGGAGAACTCTTATTACTACTTATGAACCTCCAAAGAAATTTGTTGACGAACAGCTAAAAGGTCCCTATTCTTTCTGGCACCATACACATACTTTTGAACCTAATGAGGATGGTGTGCTGATTAATGATATAATTAGATACTCCATACCGCTAGGTATTTTAGGAAGAGTGCTTCATTATTTTTGGATAAGGAATGATTTAAATAGAGTATTTAATTATCGAAAAGAAGTAATTGATAAAATTTTTACAAACAATGAAACACTAGAAAAAAGCAAGGAATACAAGTAATGAAAGTTGCACTTTTTGGGGGGACTGGATTTGTTGGTTCATATATAACAGATGAACTAATAGAGCATAATCATAAACCAAAACTTTTAGTTAGAGAAAACTCTATTAAAAAGCTTCTTGTAGCAGATAAGTGTGATATAGTTGAAGGCGACTTATCTAGCCATGAAGCAGTTAAAAAACTTATAAAGTCTGCAGATGTTGTTATATATAGCATTGGACTAGTTAGGGAATTCCCACATCGAGGTATTACCTTTCAGGAAACGCAATTTGAAGGAGTGAGGAAAACAGTTGATCTTGCAGCTGAATTTAACATAAAGCGTTACATACTAATCAGTGCAAATGGAGCAAAATTAGATGGTACGAAATACCAGAGCACAAAATACCTTGCAGAGGAATATTTAAAACATTCTAAATTAGAATGGACAATTTTTAGACCCTCCCTCTGCTTTGGAGATCCGCGCGGTGATGGCAGGCCTGAATTTTGCACACAACTTAAAAAAGATATGCTTAGCCTTCCGATTCCATCGCCAAGCTTTCATGAAGGATTGTTGCCGCTTAACGCAGGAAAATTTGCTCTATCACCTATTCATATTAAAAATGTTGCTGAATTCGTTGTTAAGTCAATAGACATGGATGCTGCAAAAAACAAAACATTTCGCCTAGGCGGTGAAGCTTATCATTGGAAAGATCTTGTTCCAACTATGGCAGCAGCGTATGGTAAAAAGAAATGGATGATACCTGCTCCAGCTATCGCGGTAAAAGCAATGGCATTCTTTTTGCAAAGATTTTCGTGGTTTCCAATCACTGTTGACCAGCTTACTATGCTATTAGAGAGTAATGTATGTGACTCAAACGATCATTTTGATTTATTCGAGATTGAAAAAATTCCTTATAATACCGATACCTTGAGTTATCTTAAAAGCTATTAAATACTTATTTATGAAATTTATTTTTATCCTTACTGTCGGCCTGATTGCTCTTTTTAGTTTTTCATCATTAACAGGCAAGACCAATATTGAGTTAAGAGTTGGTGATCAAGCACCGCCTTTTGAACTTAAAGATCAGGACAAAAAATTTCACAAACTATCTGACTATATTGGCCAAAAAATTGTCTTATACTATTTTCCTAAAGCTGATACACCGGGATGAACCATTCAGGCTTGCGGGTTCCGCGACATATATGATAAATATAAGAAATCTGATATAGTGGTTTTTGGAATTAGCTATGATTCACCAAGGTCACTCAAAAAATTTAAAAAGAAATGGAAGTTGCCGTTTAATCTACTTTCAGACTCAAAAAAAGAAGTTGCAGTTAAATACGGTGCAAATTCGCCACTATGGACAAAAAGAATTACATTTGTGATTAATGAGAATGGTAAAATCGAAAAAATTTATAGAAAAATGAATGTTAATACTCATGCGGAGAAAATATTAAGTGAAATCAATCAGAAGAAATAGTTTAGCTTTATTATCACTAATTGGCATTGCCTTTTCTCAGGTGTCATCTTACCAAGTATACGGATTTATTACTGATAGCACATCTGGAGAAGCTCTCATTGGTGCAAACGTTTTCATAAGAGAGACTGGCCAAGGAATGGCAACTGACAATAATGGATATTATGTATTATCTAATATTTCTATTAAATCAGCCAAACTGATTGTCTCTTATGTCGGTTATGAAAAATTTGAGCGATTGATTGATTTTAGTTCATCCACATCGCAGAATATCAATATATCCTTAAATCCCGAATCTATAGAGCTAATGCAGGTAGATGTCACAGCTGAAGAAATCGAAAGACTAAATAAAATAGAACCAAGTAGGGTAAATCTTTCACCAAGAATACTAAAGTCTCAACCATCTTTAGCGGAGCCCGATATCTTTAGAACGATTCAGTCTTTGCCTGGAGTATTAACAACTTCTGAGTTTAGCACAGGGTTAGTAATTAGAGGGGGCAATACAGATCAAAATTTGATCCTTCTTGATGGAATAACCGTTTATAACCCTTCTCATCTTGGTGGTTTATTCTCAAATTTTATTGTTGATGCAGTCAAGGATGCTGAATTAATAAAAGGAGGTTATAATGCGGAATACGGTGGTCGTCTATCTGCCGTGCTTGACATTAGAAGCCGTGAAGGCAATAGAAATAAAATAGAAGGAAGTAGTAGTGTATCATTATTAACGGCACAATCAACGATTGAAGGCCCTATTCCTGGTGGAGCATTTTTAGTTGCCGGAAGAAGAACATATTTTGATAAAGTACTTCCTTATGTCACTGATAGTTTTGACCTCCCATATTATTTTTATGATTTACAAGGTCATATTTTTACGGACTTAAATGAAAAAGACAGAATATCTCTTAGTTTTTATAGGGGAGTAGATGATCTTGAATTTAAAGACTTAGATCTTGACTCAGATTGGGGAAATAAAACAATTAGTTTAGCTTACCG
>CEWO01050815.1_pt1 | contig 13103 bp, 12 predicted proteins | sample 361561 | NCBI WGS metagenome assembly CEWO01 (sample SAMEA2623627, study PRJEB7988) | marine metagenome | isolation source: saline water (ENVO:00002010), including
CCCATTTAAGGCCCTCAGTATCTTTTTTCCAAAGAACAAAGTCTGCAGGATTTCTCTTACTTGAATCTACTTCCACTCTAGCACCTGCCAACATATCTTCTAGTTTTCTCCTAGAGAGCTTTCCATATTCACTATAAGATTCAGTAGAGAAGTAAACATCTGATTCACCTACATAGGCATGACCTTTGTCTATGAGTTTTTGAATAAGCTTAATAATAGATTCTATATTGTGTGTAGCTCTAGGTTCAGAATCAGGTTTTATCATATTTAAAGCTGAAAAATCATCATTCATTGAATCTATATACTTATCTGTAAGCTCCATAGGACCTATACCCAACTCTTTAGAACGCTCTAAAATCTTGTCATCAACATCAGTAATATTTCTTATATAGTGAACTTCATAGTCAAGGCTTCTTAAATACCTAACTATTACATCAAAAGAAAGAAAGGTTCTGGCATGTCCGATATGAGTATCGTCATAAACTGTCATTCCACAGATATACATTTTTATTAAATTGTCCTTTAAAGGCACAAGAGTATCTTTATTTCCAGAAAGTGTATTGAATATCTTCATATTTCAGATGCTTCTTTGAGCTTTCCAATAACTCTTTCTAAACCTATGAGATCAACTACTTTATCAAGCTCAGGTCCTTTCATTTGACCTGTAATGGATGCTCTTAAAGGCATGAATAAATCTTTTCCTTTTTTTTCTGATTCGGTACCAATTATTTTTACGACATCCCCCCAGCTTTCAAAACCTGGCTCTATGATGTTTATAGCTGTTAAATAAAAATCTCTTCCTGCAGATTGAATAATTTGCCCAATCTCTGAATCCGTCCCCAGAGGAGAATAAAATAAATTATTTAGGTAAGTTTTTGCTTCTTGTGGGAAGTTAATATTATCTTTTATGAGTTCTACAAAATCTTCAAGGTTGATCTCAAGAGGCAATTCTTCCAAGTGTTTTTGTAACCAATTTGCACATTCCTGAGTTGTAAGAGATTCTACTGTCTTTTTTTGCCAAAAAAGTAATTGGTCTATATCAAATTTGCTAGGTGAAGAAGAGATATTTTTGGTCTCAAATGCATTTGCAAGCTCTTGAAGGCTTTTGAGATCATTATCGGCAATTGTGTGTCCAACTCTTGAAAGATAATTAGCTACTGCCCTCGGCAAATAGCCCATTTCTCTCAAATCTTTAATTGATAAGCTGCCGTTCCTTTTAGATAAAGGTGCTCCATCAGAACCAGTAAAGAGGGAAACATGAGCATATTGAGGAAGGTTCAGCCCTAATGCCTCTAATAAAACTATTTGTCTAGGCGTATTGCTTAAGTGATCATCTCCTCTGACAACTAAATCAACTTCCATTAAAGAGTCATCTATTGCGTTAGCAAACATGAAAGTTGGTGTTGAATCTTTTTTTCTGATGATAAAGTCATCGAGATCAGCTGTAGAAAAAGACTGATCACCTTTTACTAAGTCAGTAAAATTGATTTTATGTTCCTTGGGAATTCTAAATCTATATACAGGCTCATTTCCTTTATCTAGCTCTTTTTGTATTTCTTCTTTAGAAGCTTGAGACCAAACCCCTGTATAGCGAGGAGGCTGGCCAGCAGCAATCTGATTTCTACGAATAATCTTCAATTCTTCTTCACTAGTAAAGCAAGGATAAATTAAGTCTCGATCCAACAATTCTTTATAAAAACTTTCATAAAGATTTATTCTGTCAGACTGATAATAGGAATCCTCTTTTCCTCCAATTCTTGGACCTTCATCCCAATCCAATCCCATCCACTCTAAATCCTCACAAATCGCCTCAGAAAATTCCTTTTTAGATCTTTCCAGATCTGTGTCCTCTATACGTAACAAAAAGGAACTACCATGCTTCTTTGCCAATAATGAGCTAAAAAGTGCAGTTCTTAGATTTCCTAAGTGCAATAAACCGGTTGGACTCGGACAAAATCTAGTTTTATTTGCTTTCATATCCTTAATTAATTGGAAGCTTAACCATAAAGTTCGTATTATAGCCTCCTCATACTAATGAATTTAAAAGAAATATGAACAAACTCTCTTCTAATATAGGCTTATTTATTATTTTTATAGGTATATCTTGGATTATGGGATGTTCACAAAATGATAAGGAGATAAAAGTGATAACTTTTGAAACAACCCTAGGGCCGATTGTAATTGAACTATTTGAAGAAGAAGCACCTGTTACATCTAAAAATTTTTTAGACTATGCTGAAAGTGGTTTTTTTAACGGAACTATCTTTCATAGAGTAATACCTGGTTTTGTTATACAAGGTGGAGGAATGGAACCTGGCATGATAAACAAAGAAGGTAATCCTCCAATCATGAATGAAGCCAATAATGGTGTAAAAAATACTAAATGGAGTCTATCCATGGCTAGAACTAATGATCCTCATTCTGCTAGCTCTCAGTTTTTTATAAATGTTGTTAACAATATTTCTTTAGACCATACAGAAGAAACTGTTCAAGGATGGGGTTATGCAGTATTTGGAGAGGTGGTTGATGGCTTTGAAACTGTTGAAGCAATCGCTGCTACTGCAACAGGAAGTTCAGGTTTCCATCAAGATGTTCCACTTGAGGATATTTCAATTATAGATACAAAAGTTACGACAGAATAATAATGGCTTACTGCTTTATATCTGATCTGCACTTGAATGAGGGCAGACCAGATATTACCCAAGCCTTCTTAACTTTTCTAGAAGAGACTGTCTCAAAGGCAGAAAAACTCTACATACTTGGTGATCTATTTGAGACCTGGATAGGGGATGATAATCAAAATGATCTTATCTCTATAATCAGAGAAGCTCTCCTTAAAACTAATAAAACTGTGGAAATCTTTATGATGCATGGAAATAGAGACTTTCTTCTAGGGCATGAATTTGCATTATCATCAGGTATGAAGCTTATAAATGATCCCAAGCTAGAAAAGATATTTGGTAGGCCCGTTCTTCTGATGCATGGTGATTTGCTCTGCACTAAAGATATTGATTATCAAGCTTTCAGAAAAACCAGTAGAGACCCTCAATGGCAGAAAGATTTCCTAAGCAAGTCTTTGATCGAAAGAAACGAAATTGCTAGAGAATTAAGAGATATAAGTAAGCAGGCTACAGGGCAAAAAAAAGAAGACATCATGGATGTTACTCCTGAAGAAGTGTTTAAAACAATGGAAGAGTCTTCTGTGAATCTACTAATTCATGGCCATACACATAGGCCAGGTTCTCACGATATTAAAATTAACAACCAACCTGCCAAAAGAATTGTTTTAGGAGATTGGGACAAATACGGATGGTATCTTTGGATGGATTCTAGCTCTTGTGAACTTAAAAAATTCTCTATCTCTTAGAGGCAAAAAATAACCTAATCGAAAGACCAATTATCAATATAAACATCCCGAAGATAATTCTTATATCACTATAAAAAACAAACGGTTCAACAGGATACGCAATGGTCTTTTGTAGGGCCGCGACCTTGAATACATGCCTATCCATCATATCTGGATGAGTGACTATCTCCATCATTGCCCTGCGACTCTTGTATCTCATCAATGCTGCTTGATCCCAGACTTCCCCTCCTTCTATTCCAACTAGATCCATAGATTGATATACGGCATTACTCATAAAAATAGGATGAGAAGCTCTCCTTAAGAGGTTGGGCCACATATATTCCATATATCTAGACATTAATTGATCAGCAGACTCCCCAGGATTTGCACCAAGCACATCTCCAGGATCTTTATTCATTTCAATATTATTGACCATAATGAACTGCTTACCATTGTCTTCTTCCATGAACCTTCTAAGGATATTTATTCTAAGTTGAAGTTCTTCTGAATCTGGAGACACTCCATCATCGATGATATTTTGTTCATGTTTTTTGATAAAAACTTGTATTTCTTCTTGGCTTAATTTTCCTCCCATGTCTGTATACCAGAAGAAAAAACCAATGTAGACCGCTCCCAAAATTAACCAAGTTTTCATATTTTATAAAATGTAGTATTTTTAATAATAGGTTAAAAGCTTTACAAAATCACTCTTTAATTATACTGTATATATATACAGTATTAAATCATTAAACCCTTATGAAAATTGACTATCTGGGCGATGCATCAGAGGATGATCTATCTCCTCTAGAAATCCCCTATTTCTTAAATACCGTCAGAGTGGGATGGCCCAGTCCTGCAGATGATTATGTCGAAAGGGCTATAGATCTAAATGAATATCTAATAAAAAATCCTGCAGCTACTTATTTTGTTCGTGTAAGTGGAGATTCAATGATCAATGCACACATAGGAGATGGAGCCATACTGATAGTCGATAGAAGTATAGAGCCAAGTCATAATAAAATTGTTATAGCTTCAATAGATGGGTCTTATGCATGCAAGAGACTACTGCTCAAGCCAAGAGTCTGCCTTATGTCCGAGAATCCAAAGTACCCCCCTATACTGATCAATAAAGAAGAAGAACTAGAAATAGCCGGTACGGTTATAGCCTCTATTAACCTTTACTAGAATATGACATTTGCCTTAGTTGACTGTAATAGCTTTTATGCATCATGCGAAAGGATATTTAGACCAGACATTAAAAAAAAACCTGTAGTCGTCTTATCAAATAATGATGGTTGTGTAGTTGCCCTATCAAAAGAAGCAAAAGAGTTAGGAATTAAAATGTGCGAGCCCTGGTTTAAAATAGAAAAACCTTTTCTACAAAAAGGAGGTGTAGCCTTTTCTTCGAACTATGAGCTATATGCCGATATATCTTCTAGAGTCATGCAAACCTTAGAATATTTATCACCCAAAGTAGAAGTTTATAGCATAGATGAAGCCTTTTTAGATCTGACTGGCTTGCGCGACCACGAGGAATTTGGACATCAATGTCGCGACACCATAGATCAATGGGTTGGTATACCTGTTTGTGTGGGCATAGGCCCAACCAAGACTCTTGCAAAAGCAGCTAATTATGGAGCAAAGCATTACCCTGCAACTAATGGAGTTGTTAGTTTAGTAGATATAAATAGACGCAGTAAATTACTTGCATTAATGCCAGTAAGAGAGGTATGGGGTGTTGGAAGTAGAATTAATAAAAAATTAAATAGCTTAGGGATAGAGACAGCTCTAGAACTAGCTGAAATAGATACTAAGTTAATAAAAAGAAAATTTAGCAGTGTTCTTGAAAGAACTGTAATGGAATTGAAAGGCTATCCATGTATAGGCTTAGAGCAACAACCTAAGACTAAAAAACAGATTGTTGTAAGTAGGACGTTTAGTAAAAGAGTTAATGATATCTATTCTATCAATGAAGCTGTTAGTGATTATGCTTCACGTGCATGTGAAAAATTAAGAAGGGAAAACCAATACTGCAAAATGATCTCAGTTTTTATGAGGACAAACTATTTTCGAAAGCAAGATAAGCAATATCATGGGTTCCAAAGTTATAAATTATTTTCTCCAACAAACGACACTAGAGATATTTTGAATGCTACAAGGCACCTGACAGAGCAGCTTTTTAAAAAGGATATTAATTTTATTAAAGCAGGCGTAATGCTGAGTGATTTTTATGATGAAGGTGTTTATCAAGGCGACTTGTTTAGAACTTTCAATGAGAGGGATGATAGTAAGAAATTGATGATGACAATCGATAAAATTAATTCCTCAGGAATTGGGAAAGTTACTTTTGCTTCTCAGGGAATTAAGAAATCATGGTCTATGAGAAGATTACTAAAATCACCTAGATATCTTACCAGCTGGGAAGAGATGCCTATCGTTAAATAATTCTAATAACCACTATGAAATCTAAATAGATTATCCTTCTGATTAATGAAGTTAGATTCAATAATAGATAATTGTTTGAGTCTTATAGACCAGTCTTCATCAAAAATATTTGAATAAATATCTAAGTAAAGATCGCAATGGCGCGACTCAGCTTCATGAAGTTTAGAATAAAACTTTTTAAGAGAATTAGGAAGAAAAGGTATTAGGGCATGGAATCTCTCACATGATCTGGCTTCTATTAATGAACAAGTAATCAAGCTATCTTTGAGCTTATATGGTTCTTGATTAGATGACGCATCATGTAGAGTTTGAGCATATTTACCTGATTTTAAGTTCCTATATTGATAACCGTGTTTATCAATCAATCTAAGTACTTGTTCAAAATGTAAAAGCTCTTCTCGTGCTAAAGGTGAAAGAAGCTTAGCTAAATTGTAATGAGGATATTTGTGTATCAAAGAAATCGCAGAACTTGCAGCTTTTTTTTCACAATGGGCATGATCAATCAATAAGATATCTAATGAATTTAATGCACGATCTATCCAGCCCTGAGGTGTAGGAGAGCTGAGAATGTTTTCCCAGGTCTCAGACATTAAAATATTTTTCAGCCTTGAAATAACGCTGATAATGAGCTTCTGATAGCTGAAAAAGTTCTTCTTCAATTTGTTTTTTTAAATCAGATAGATTTGCCGTAGTAGCATTTACCAGATCAAAACCAAAGTCACTAGGATTAAGGATTGATTGACTGCCCGACCTCAGAAGATCAAATACCCAGCAAAGAGAACTGCTAGCCTCATCAAATTTAACCTTGTGCTCATTAAGCTTAGATTTAAGTAAATCTTCATCAATAATAAAAATTTTTGATTCCATGATCTGAATTTTTAAACCTTCAAGCCTATTTAAAACAAGTTTTTTTTCTTTGTCTTGATAGGAGTTCCATTCAATTATTTCATGCTGAAATCGTTTGCAGCCCCTACAGACCTCGTCTCCAAAGACTGTAGAACATACGCCTATACATGGGGTTTTCACTGAATTACTCATCGCCTCTTATGATATATCTAAGTGATTTCAACGCAACTTTAAATTACAGTTTATGATAAAATCTTGCCTCGATTAATAACTTCCTCACGAAATACCATGCTAGAAAATTATAAAGAACACGTAGAAGAAAGATTGAAACAAGGGATACCCCCTCTTCCTCTTAATGCGGAACAAGTTTCAGAGCTCGTAGAACTTTTGAAGATGCCTCCAGCCGGTGAAGAAGACCTTATATTAGACTTGATAACAAACAGAACACCGGCGGGTGTTGATCCTGCAGCTTATGTAAAAGCTGCCTTTTTAACAGATCTTGCTAAAGGTGAAACCTCTTCTTCGTTGATAGACAGACAGCATGCCACTAAATTGCTAGGTACCATGTTAGGAGGTTATAACGTTGAATCACTAATAGGTTTACTAGAAGATGATGAAGTTGGAGAGCTCGCTGCGGATGGTCTAAGCAAGACTCTTCTTATGTTTAATGCTAAACACGATGTCATAGAACTATCTAAACAAAATGAAAATGCTAAAAGGGTAGTAGATTCTTGGTCTGAAGCTGAATGGTTTACAAATAAACCTAAATTACCTGAAGTTATAAAAGCTATTGTGTTTAGAGTTGATGGAGAAATTAATACTGATGATTTATCTCCGGCACCTGATGCGCCATCAAGGCCAGACATACCACTACACGGTCTAGCAATGCTTAAGAAGACAATGGATGATCCAATTGGGACAATTGAAAAATTAAAAGAATCAGGCTTGCCAGTTGTTTTTGTAGGTGATGTTGTTGGTACAGGATCTTCAAGAAAATCAGCAACTAATTCCCTTCTATGGCATATCGGTGAAGAAATACCTTTCATTCCTAACAAGAAGCAGGCTGGCATATGTATAGGAGGAAAAATTGCTCCAATATTCTTTAATACTTTAGAAGACTCTGGAGCTTTAGCGTTTGAATGTGATGTTAGCAAGATGAATCTTGGAGACATAATAGAAATATATCCTTACGAACAAAAAGTGATTAATTCTGCGACCCATGAACAACTTTGTAGTTATGAATATAAATCAAATACGTTATTAGATGGTGTGAGAGCTGGAGGAAGAATACCTCTTATAATCGGAAGGAGTCTTACTGATGAGACAAGAGAAATACTAAAATTGGAAACTTCTCCGATCTTCGTAAGACCAGAAGAGGCAGAAAAAAGTGAAAAAGGCTTCACATTAGCTCAAAAAATGGTTGGTAAAGCGTGTGGTGTAGAAGGCATTAGACCGGGCATTTACTGTGAACCAAGAATGTCTACTGTAGGGAGTCAAGATACAACTGGTCCTATGACAAGAGATGAGCTTAAAGAGCTTGCTTGCCTAGGTTTTAATTCAGATCTAGTAATGCAATCCTTTTGCCATACCGCAGCTTACCCGCTTCCAAAAGATGTAGAGATGCAACATACACTTCCTGAATTTATACAAACTAGAGGTGGAGTTGCTCTTAAACCTGGAGATGGGATTATTCACTCTTGGCTTAATAGAATGCTTTTACCAGATATGGTTGGTACGGGTGGAGATTCTCATACTAGATTTCCTCTTGGAATAAGCTTTCCTGCTGGCTCAGGCTTAGTAGCATTTGGCGCAGCTCTTGGGGTCATGCCTCTCGATATGCCTGAATCAGTTTTGGTTAAATTTAAGGGTGAAATACAACCCGGTATAACTCTAAGAGATTTAGTAAATGCCATTCCTTACGCTGCTCTTAACTCTGGTCAATTGACCCTTCCTAAAGAAGGAAAAGTAAATATATTTTCTGGAAGATGCTTAGAAATAGAGGGCTTACCTGACCTAAAAGTAGAACAGGCATTTGAATTATCAGATGCTTCAGCTGAAAGATCTGCCTCTGGTTGCACTATAAAGCTCAATGAAGAGCCTATAAGAGAATATTTAGAATCTAATGTTACCCTTTTAAGATGGCTGATATCTGAAGGTTATGAAGACAAAAAGACTCTAGAAAGAAGAGCTCAGGCCATGGAAGCCTGGCTTGAAAATCCAGTTCTAATGGAAGCTGATAAAGATGCTGAATATGCTTCCGTTATTGAAATAAATCTTAATGAAATAACAGAACCTCTTTTGGCATGTCCTAATGACCCTGACGATATCAAACCATTATCAGAAATTGCGAACACTCATATTGATGAAGTCTTTATAGGTTCTTGTATGACTAACATTGGACACTTTAGAGCAGCGGGAAAACTTTTAGAAAACGAATCAGAACTACCGTCTAAGCTTTGGGTATCACCTCCTACAAAAATGGATAAGCATCAACTTACACAGGAAGGATACTATGATATTTTTGAAAATGCCGGTGTTAGACTGGAAATGCCTGGATGCTCTTTGTGTATGGGTAACCAAGCTAGAGTTGAGGCTGAATCAACTGTAGTATCAACATCCACTCGTAATTTCCCAAATAGACTTGGAGATGGAGCAAATGTTTTCTTGGCTTCAGCTGAAGTAGCCGCTATCTCGGCTACTTTAGGTCACATCCCAACTAAAGAAGAATATTCAAATTACATGTCAGAGATAAATGCTATGAGTTCTGACATTTATAGATACTTAAATTTCCATGAAATAGCTTCTTATAAAGAAGCAGCAAATAGCGCCATTCTTCCCTCTATAACAATCGAAGAGGTAAAGACTTAATTAATTGAGTTGTCTTGCAAGTTTGGATTTGTCATTTCGGGCATCTTCCAAATCCTTAAGATATTTGTCGTCTATATCATCCGTAACATATTTTCCATCAAATATAGAACATTCAAATTGTTTAATTTCCTCATTACCAACCTGAGCTGCTTGAATTAGATCTTTTAGCTCTTGATAGATTAACCAATCAGCTTTTATATATTCTTCAACTTCCTTATCGGTCCTTTTATTGGCTACCAGTTCTGTAGTAGCAGCCATATCAATGCCATATACATTCTGATAGCGAATAGGAGGAGCTGCAGATGCAAAATAGACTTTTTTCGCTCCAGAAGCTCTAGCCATTTCTATTATTTGACGACTGGTTGTTCCTCGAACAATAGAATCATCTACCAATAAAACTACTTTATCCTGAAATTCTAGATCAATAGGATTAAGCTTCTGTTTTACTGATTTTTCCCTTTTTTCTTGGAAAGGCATGATAAAAGTTCTTCCTATGTATCTATTCTTAACAAACCCTTCTCTATACTTTATTCCTAGCGTTGAAGCCAATTGAAGTGCAGATGTTGTGCTACTATCAGGTATAGGTATTACAACATCTATATCGTGATTTGGCCTTTCTTGCATAATTTTTTTAGCAAGAAATTCGCCCATTCTTAAACGGGACTTGTGAACAGATATTTTATCAATCGTAGCATCAGGTCTAGCTAAGTAAACATATTCAAATATACAAGGTGTAGGTATAGGATTATTTATACAAGATTCAGTTTCTAAAATTCCCTCAGAGCTAATAAAGACAGCTGATCCAGCTTCAATATCGTCTATCACATCATAGCCCAATGAATTTAGGACTGTACTTTCTGATGCAATAATATAATCATTTCCTATCAAATCCCTTTCTTTAGAGCCAATCATTAACGGCCTTATACCAAAAGGGTCTCTGAAACCAACAATGCCTACACCATTAATCATAATTACAACAGAGTAGGCCCCCCTAACTCTTTTATGAAGAGCCTTAACAGCTGCAAATATTTCTTTGGAACCTGGTTGAATTGAACCTTGCTTCTGAAGTTCATGTGCAAATACATTAAGTAAAATTTCACTATCAGAATCAGTATTCAAATGCCTAAGGTCTTTATTTACTAGGATTTCTTTAAGCTCTTCCTGATTGGTAAGATTTCCATTGTGGGAAATACTTATGCCAAAAGGAGAATTAACATACATCGGTTGAGCCAACTCTCTATCCTCACTTCCAGAAGTTGGATATCTCACATGGCCAATACCCATCTGACCTCGTAAATTTAGAATATGTTGATTTCTTATAACATCTCTAACCAAGCCAAGTTGCTTACGTATAAAGAATCTATTGTGTGTAGAGGTAGCTATACCCGCTGCATCTTGCCCTCTGTGTTGAAGAATTGTTAATGCGTCGTAAATTTCAGGAGAAACCTCTTTTTGACTAACAATTCCAACTACACCACACATATTTATATTCTATATCAAAGAATAATTTTAGGATTGTCTTTATCAAGAATAATATCTGCTTTTTTCATCCATTTATCAAAAATAGGTTTTGAGTATTCATACACCTGTATGGAATAAATTCGGGAATAAGAATCAAGCCACCACTTATTCTTATCTAGGAAGGATAGATTAAAAACATAAACACTGCTTAATATTGCTAATATCTTCACAGAACCGAAGAAAAAGCCAAGAAATCTATCTAAACCTTTCAAGCCTATTACTGAAATAAATTTAGAGACAATAGAACCAACCAACCTCAAGGTAATAAAAGAAATCAAAAACATTAAAATAAAACTAACTATATTTTTCAAGGTTTCTGAATCTACATAATTCTGAACAAATGGAAATAAAATTGGTCCATAAACCCAAGCAATTAATAAAGAAAAAATCCAAGCTGCAGCTGAAAAAATCTCTTTGATAAATCCATTGAAGAATCCAATAATACCGAATACAAAAATTAGAGTTATTGAGAACCAATCTATTAATGTAAGTGTCTCAATCATACACTTTTACCTCAGGACTAAAGCCTCCTAATATCTTTAAATCTTCCAGGATCTTAAGAGAATCTTCCTTTATTAGGGTAGGTCCAACATATAGATTAAATTTATCTATAGAAGATTTTTCGTACCTTGAATAGACTTTAAAACCAAGATCTTTTAAAAGGACTAAATCTTTGATTAACCTATCCTTATCAGAGTAAGTTTTTACTTTCACAGTCCACGAAGGATTAAATTGAGTACGATTGTTCTTAGAAGATTTTTCATCAGATAAAATCTGAATTTCATCAAATATGAAATCTTCATCTAAAGGAATATTTAATTCAATCTCAGATATGTCCTCTGAAAAGCTACTAGGGATTTCAGCTTCATAAGTCACTGGTTGAATAAACAAGCCAAGAAGAGTGAACCCCAAGATAAAGGTTATTAAGAAATAATTAATCTTTGACACTAGATTTGTCTTTTATTTTTTTTATGGCTTTGTAGGCCTCACTTACGGTGATGAAAGATCCAAATACCACATAAGGATATTGTTCATGGTACCCTCTTTTTACTGCTGAATATACTGAATCAAACTGTTTGACATGCTTTTTAGTCAAACTTTCAATCAACTCCTTTTGTTCCAGAAGATTAAAGCGCTCATCATCAATAAAACAGATATTCCAATTAGCGATGAAGCTTGAAATATTCTTAATAATAGAAACAGTATCTTTATCCGACATAGACGAGAAAATTGCATTAAATTTTGTATCTTTATAATTCGTGCGAAGAAAAGTTGTAAGATTTTGGACGGAGGCAGGGTTATGAGACACATCTAATACAAAATTACCAACCACATCACATCTACCCTTAAGAAAAGTATTTGCAAGAGATTGATTAAAGTCTATTTCTCTATCAGAGAGTATTTTAAATGCAGTTAAAGCGCATGAGGCAGATTCTTTATTGAGGTTTCCAAGCTTCAAGGCATCTAAAAAAAATTCTTTTTGTCCAAAAGAATAAGACCACTGAGATTCCTTAGATTCAACAAGAAAGTCTTTTCCTAGATGATACACTTGCGAGCATGTTTCTTGAGCTTTTGAGGTTATAGAATTTGGCATTTCTTCAGCTCCCAGAATACCCACTTTATCTTTCTTGAAGATTGCTGATTTTTGCCTTCCTATTTCTTCCAAAGAACTACCCAGCCACTTTTCATGATCCTTTGAAATATTAGTTACTATAGAAATATCAGAATCTATTAAGTTAACCGGGTCATACTTACCCCCTACTCCTATTTCTAGTATTACAAAATCTAACGATTCTTTAGAAAATATTTCAAAAGCAGCTAGGGTGACATAATCAAAGTAGGTTAGTCTTGTCTTATATTTTAGAGCCTCGATAACCTTGAATGCCTCGACTACTCGTTTATCCTCAATATTTTTTCCATTAATTTGTATTCTTTCATTGAAATCAATCAAATGTGGTGAGGTGTATAGTCCGACTTTATATCCAGCATTTATGAGGAAATTCTTTAGATATTCTGCGGTTGTGCCTTTACCATTTGTGCCACCTATCATGATGGTTTTAGACGCTAAAGGTTTTGT
>CEWO01090545.1_pt1 | contig 13100 bp, 10 predicted proteins | sample 361561 | NCBI WGS metagenome assembly CEWO01 (sample SAMEA2623627, study PRJEB7988) | marine metagenome | isolation source: saline water (ENVO:00002010), including
GGAAAATCTATTCTTGAAAGACAAATTGAACTTTTTAAAAAATTTGGCATTGATGATATAATAATTATTCGAGGTCCTCATAAGAATAAATTTAATTTTGAAAAAGTTAGATATGTTGATGATGCTGATATCAATGATCATGATTTATTGGGTTCACTGATGACTGCAGAGCAAGAAATGTGTGATGATATAATAATTTCTTATGGCGATATAATTTTTGATGAAAGTATACTTTCACAAATTTTTAATTCTTCTGAAAGTACAAATCTTGCAATTGATTATAATTGGAAAAAAAATTATAATGATAAATCTGATCATTTATTGAATAAAGTTTCAGTGGTAACTTTGGAAAATGAATTGATTACTAATATTGGATACTATGAAAATTTTAAAAATTATGAAAATTTAATTTTTGGTGAGTTTATTGGACTAATGAAATTATCAAAATCATCTGCATTGCAATTTATACAAAAATATAATATTTTGAAAGAAAAACATCTCGGTAAATTTCATGATTCTCCATCAATACATTTCGGTATAATAACTGATATGATTAATGAATTATTAAAACATGGAATAAAATTTTCATCAACAAAAATTTCTGGAAAATGGTGTGAAATTGATACTCCTGAGGATTTAGAAATTGCCAAAAAATTATTTAAAATTTAATTTAAGGACTCACTAAACCTCTTTTTGATAATGGTATTTCTTCGTCATCTTTAGTTCTATATTCTAAAATATTTTCAAGATTTTTCCATAATTTCTCTTTAATTGGAATATTTTTTTCTATAAGATTTGTATTTTCATCTGGATCATTTTTCAAATCATAAAGCTCTTTTGTATTATTATGTTCGTTATAGATTAATTTCCATTCGGATGTTCTAATAGATTTTGTATTAGGTTTTTTTGGTGGTGCATTTTCATTTAAGGGATTTGCTGTTTCAGAAAAAACATATCTTTCTTTAAAATTTCTTTTTGTCATTCCTTCTAGTAATGAAATACCATCCATTTTTTCATATGATTCATCTGGATCAATTTTCAAATCATCTAATATTGTTGGTATAAAATCAACATGACTTACCTGTTGTGAAAATTCTTGTGATGATAGATTTGGCGAATTATAGTTTGCAAATGTTTTGATTGTGTAATCATAACAATAACTTCCATATGCTCTTTCTCCAATTTTTTCCCCAATACTAATTCCATGATCAGAAATTATTAAAATAATTGAATTTTCAAATAAACCTAAATCTTTTATTTTTTGATGAATATGCTCTAAATATTTTTCAGCTTTTCCAAATAAGTTTTCATATCTTTGTCTATTTTCTGATTTCTTTTCAAAATAATCTTCGCTAAAATTATTATAAACTTTTAAGACCTGATCTCTGATTCCAGTATGAATTCCACTATAATGTAAATACAAAAAAAACTTTTTTTCATCAAGATTTTTCCCTTTCATTTTTTCTAATAATTCCATATGCCTTGATTCTAAATTTACATCACTTTCATCATATACTTCATAAATATCAAAATTTTTACTCGGCAAAACAAGATCTGATATTAAATCTGCACATGTGTAGTAATCATTTTCATGTAAATAATCTACAAGTGTTTTGAAGCTTTGTCCTTTGAATCTACTAGAATGCCAATAACTATAACATCCATTTCGATTTCCATATGAACCGCTGATAAGTGCATGTATTGATGAGTTTGTGTATGGTGCATATGTGATTGATTGAGAAAAAAATACTGAATTCTCACTAAATTTTTTCATTATTGGTGACTTTTTTGCCCAATCTAATCTGCCCCCATCTATACATATGATAATGACATTTTTGCCCAATAACACAAAGATTCCGATTATGTATATCATTTTTACTAATTTTTTCAAAGTTTGACTAAAATATGCAGTACTAAGATGTTAGTTATGAGTATTAAATTGACTCAAATGGTTGATGATGAAAATTTATCTTGGGATGAATCGTTAATTAATTCAAAAGAAAAATTTTTAGTTTCTTTAAGCACTTCAACAATAAATAAAATTCTAGAGTGTCGCTCTGTATTGATATCTGAAAAACGAGATGAATTTGATTTTCTAAAAAATGAAATTTTTAATTTCAAAAAAATTCTCAATTCTGGATGTGGATTTTTTATTATTGATGGCAATAATTTTAAAGATTTTTCTAAAAAAGAATTAGAACATATTTTTTCTATTATATCTCAATTTTTAGGAAAATTATATGTACAAAATATCAAAAATGAAAAGTTTGTTTTAATTCAAGATGAAGGAAAATCAATGAAGACTGGTGGCAGATATCATCAAACAAAAGAAGGTGGTTCATACCATACTGATAGTCCACAGTGGCCTGATGTTCCTGATTCTGTTGGATTACTATGTATCAATCCTGCTAAAGAAGGTGGAATTAACAAATTTTTGAGTGCATATTCTATACATAATGAAATAAACAAAAAAGATCCATTTTTACTAGAATTACTATATTCTAAATTTTATTTTGACAAGAGAGGTGAATTCAAAGAAGGAGAATCTCCAACTGTTTTTGAACCAATTTTTTCTTATGCTAATAATGAATTACATTTTCGTTATCTACGTAATTACATTGATGATGGATACAAAACTCAAAATAAAATACTAAGTGACGATCAAATTAATTCTTTAAACATTATCGATGAAGTAACTCAAAATAAAAAATTATCCTTAGATTATGAAATGAAATCTGGTGATATGGTTTTTTTTAATAACCATAGAATTCTTCACGGTAGAACTAGTTTTGAAGATTTTGAAGATCAAAATTTAAAACGTAAATTAGTTAGAGTTTGGATTAAAAATTAAAAATCACATATATCCTAATCTCTTTAATTCATCTTCAATTTTTTTTGTTTCTTCATCAGAAATATTTTCAGATTCTTCATGGGATGATGTCTTAATATCTTCAATTTTAGTTTCTAGTTTTTCCGCAATTTCTGGTAATGTTTGAATAACATTGTTGTTTTCAAATTTATCTAATTCTATATCATACAAATAACGATTTTTTATGGGTTCATTAATTGTTCTTAAAAATTTATATTTTTTAGTTCTTAATCCTTCTAAATCTTCATCTTCAACTTTTTCATGTGGCATTGTGTGCAAATAAATTGGTTTTTCTTCTAATTCTAGGTTATCTATTAATGGTTTGAAACTTCGACCATCAATTTGTTTTTTTATATTATTAATTCCTAGTAATTCAAAAATTGTGGGAAAAATATCCATGTTACTCATTAATTCTGAAATCTGTTTTTTTACAATCTGTGGCCCTGAAATAATTAATGGAACATGAATAATTTCATCATACAATGATTGCTTAAAGTAAGGTAACCTTGAACGTTCTTCGTACCATGATAATTCTTTAGATGCTTTTTTTAATCGATAATTTCTCACTAAATTTCTTGTTGATGAAAAAATCTTCCCACCAATTTTATGAGTAGATTTTGGCATTAATTTTTTTCCAACATTCAATTCTTTTTCAAAACTTGGCTCAAAATCTGTAAATCCTTTATTTTCAAAAGGAATAAGTGAACCATGATCTGATGTAATTATTATCATTGTTTCATCAAGATTAATTTTTTTTAAAATTTCACCAATGCCTGAATCTATTGATGCTAACATTTTTTCATATGGTGTTTCTCCAAATTTATTGTCAAAAAATTCAGAAATTCCATATGGGGATTTTTCTTGTCTCAATGCTGAAATATCTAATAAATGAATAAAACAAAACCAAGGTTTCTTCTCTTTTATTGAATCTAATAATTTTAAAATTTCATTTTTTGTTTCTGAAATATGTTTTACTGGAGGTCCTGCATAATACGTCTTATTTGTATTCTGAAATATTTTTAACATTGAATCAAATGATGAAACATTTGGAATATATCCAAAAATTTTATAGTCATTATTTTTTAATTGATCTAAAAAATTATTATCAGTTAAAACTACTTTTTTTGCTCTGAGTCCTGTTCTTGTTGGATATAGAGAATTAAAAATACAATTTAATGACATTGTTGTACCATCAACTGATGTAAAACAATTTGTAAATGAAATACCTTGATTTATTAATTTTTTAATATTCGGTAATTTTGTATCTTTCAAATTAGTTAATATTTTATCGGCTCTTCCACCATCTATTAAAAAGAAAATAATGTTTGGTTTCATAATCAATTTTTTCTAAAGTTACATTTTAAGCCTTATTCTACACTTCTAAATCATCAAAAACTGTTATAATATTTCAGAAATACCAGAATTATGAACAAATTTTTTCTCTTTTCTATACTTTTAATCTTACTTCATACACCAAATGCTTTTGCAGTGAATAATTTCTCTTTTTCTGATATCTCTTCAGATGATTTTTTTGGTTATGATATAGAATCTATTGGTGATCTCAATGGAGATGGTATTACTGACATTGCCATAGGATCTCCATATGATGACGATGGTGGGAAAGCGCAAGGTGCAGTCTATATTTTATTTTTAAATTCTGATGGAACTGTAAAAGACTCACAAAAAATTTCTTCAACTGAAGGAAATTTTCAAGAAATTCTTGAACCGTATGATGCATTTGGACGTGCAATTTCAAATATTGGTGATTTTGATGGAGATGGTATTACTGACATTGCTGTAGGTGCATATCATGATGACGATGGTGGATATAATACCGGTGCAGTCTATATTTTATTTTTAAATTCTGATGGAACTGTAAAAGACTCACAAAAAATTTCTTCAACTGAAGGAAATTTTCAAGGTGTTATTGATAGTGGTGTTTGTTGGGGTAATGCAATTAGTAGTTTAAATGATTTTGATGGAGATGGTATTACTGACATTGCTGTAGGTGCTCACAAAAATTATTCTCCTGGAACTGAAATGAAAAGGGTTGGAGCAATACATATTTTATTTTTAAATTCTGATGGAACTGTTAAATCATCACAAGAAATTTCAGATACCCAAGGAAATTTTGATGCATTAAGTGAAAATGATATTTTTGGAATTGATTTATCTAATGTTGGTGATCTCAATGGAGATGGTATTACTGACATTGCTGTAGGTGCTCACGGTGATAGTGAAAATGGTTTTTCTATTGGTGCAGTCTATATTTTATTTTTAAATTCTGATGGAACTGTTAAGTCATATGAAAAAATTAATTCAAACCAAAATAATTTTAAATTTAAATTAAATGATAGTGACATGTTTGGTTCATCTGTTAATTATATTGGTGATCTCAATGGAGATGGTATTACTGACATTGCTGTAGGTGCACCAGGTGACGATGATACAAAAGAATTACTAGAAACCATAATTAAACAAAGTGATGGTTCTTCCCGTGGTGCAGTCTATATTTTATTTTTAAATTCTGATGGAACTGTAAAAGACTCACAAAAAATTTCTTCAACTGAAGGAAATTTTCAACAAAATTTAGAATCATCTGACTCGTTCGGATTCTCATTATCTAATATTGGTGATCTCAATGAAGATGGTATTACTGACATTGCTGTAGGTGCTCCGCACAGATATTATTATGATACTGAATTAAGTCCTGTACATATACTACTATTGGATAATGATGGAAAAGTAAAGTCATTTGAGACAATTCCTCATGAAAATAATATTATGAACAATTCTAATATTTTTTATTTTTTAGGAATAACTGTATTATTGATTACACTGGCTATAATTATTAAAATAAAGCTTAAAAACAACGAATCAAAAATACGCAAAAAGTAGTTTAGTACAAAGTATTTTTTAATAGTTATTTTGTAATAGTGAAATTGATATATCCTAACAAATTTTTCATTTATTATGTCTAAAAATAGTATATTATTTCGTGCTTGGTATTATTTCCGAATGGGTTGGTCCACATATTTTGCATTTATTCTAGCTGCAATTAATACACTTACTGTAACATACTTTCTTGCAATCGATAACTATCCTTCATTAAAGTTATTTTTTCCATCATTTGAAATGTATATTCTCATAATTGTAACTGTCGGTGTTCCAATTTTAATTGCAATTGGTTATGCACATTTTAAAAGAACAAAAGCATTCAAATCTGAAATTGATGTAATGATTGAAAGTAATCCATATCAAAGACGAAACACAGTTAACAATGAAATGAATCTTAGAATGAATTTACAATTGATAAAACTATTGACTAAGTTAGTTAATGATGATAAGTTGGAATCAGTAGATTCTGATAACTTAAAAAAATTAATTAAAACATATGAAGAATTTACAAAAGATAGAACCTTTACTAATAATTCTGATATCGATTTTATCAAAAAAGAAATCCAAGATAAATAATTTATTTATTTATCTCTTGAATTAATTGAAATCCTTCAGCTTTTTTCAATCCTACTTGAATTCCTCTCATAATTGCTAAATTATCAATTGCAATTATAGATCTTGCATTTGGAAATTTCTCAATTTCAGATTTATACATTTTAAATCCTTTTATTTTAAAATCAATTTCTTTTTCTATATTTTCAAAAATATTTGGTTCAAATGGGGATTTTGTTTGTCCTTGCATTTCATAACACAATATTTTTTTCACTCCTGACTTTGGTCTACATGCAACTAATGTTGAATCAAAAACAGCTTGATGATCTAAATTTAAATCATTTTTAGGTGCTGTATATACGATTTCAGGTTTAAATTTTTGTATAATTTTTTCTAATTTTTTATTAATCTCTAAGTGAGATAAATTTAACTTCATATCTGCAAAATCTAAAAAAATAATTTTTGAAATTCCTAAAACCTTTGAGCATTTTTTACATGCATCTTTTCTTATTTGAATCATTTTTTTATCCTTATATTGTGCTGTTGCACCTTCTGAAACAACACATAGAATGATTGTGTTTTTTTTACTTAATTTTTTAATTGTACCTCCCATACCTAAAACTTCATCATCTGGATGTGGGGCTATAACCAAAATATTCATTATATTTATGACTAAATTATCTAGATAATAATTATAACTATAAATTAATTAGATTACTTCTGCTCAAAGAATTCACTTATTGTGTCTACAATTTCATTAATTTCATCTTTTCTTAAATCTGGATACATTGGTAAAGATAAAATTCGTTCAGAAATTTTCTCGGTATTCGTCATCTTTTTTTGTTTGATTTTATAACTTGAAAAATGATCTGTTAGATGTATCGGCGCAAAAAATACTTTTGACATTATGCCCTTTTTTGCTAAAAATTTTGATAATCCATCTCTAATTTTTTTTGATGGTAACTGAATAGAATACAGCTGATACACGTGTTTGTATCCTATAGGTTCTTCATGAATTTTGATTTCTTTAAACTTCTTTAGTTTTTTCTGATAATATTTTGCATTTTGACGCCTTGAATTTATTAATTTTTCAATTTTATCCAATTGTGACAAGCATATGGCAGCGGTAATTGATGACATTCTCCAATTATATCCAAGTTCTACATATTTTGGAGTTTGAATACTTGAAAAATAATTATCTACAGATTTTCTTCCATGGGAACGAATTAGTTTTAATTTATCAAATTTTTCTTTTGAATTAGTTACTATTGCTCCACCTTCACCCGAAGTGAGAATCTTATTTCCTGCAAAACTAAAAATTCCTAATTCTCCAAATGTTCCGATATTTTGTTTATTAATTTTAGAACCTATGGATTCTGCTGCATCTTCAATTAGAACTATTTTATTTTGTTTTGCAATTTTTTTTATTTCATTTATTTTACATGGTAATCCTGCATAATGAATTGGCATTATGATTTTTGTTTTTTTAGAAATTGAATTTTCTATTTTTTTTGGGTCCATACCGTAATTTTGTTCTTCAATATCAACAAATTTTGTCTCACAATTAGCCATTAATGGCCAATTTGCTGTTGCTATAAAACTAAAAGATGGTACTAGAACTTGATCATTTTTTTTCAAGTTATATGATAATAATGCCGCATGTCCTGCAGATGTTCCTGAATTAAATGAGATACAATACTTTGTTCCAATATATTTTGCCAATTTATTTTCAAATTCTTCTATTTCTGGCCCAATTGCCCAATCCATGCCTCTTTTGATAACTTTTGAAATAGCCTTTATTTCTGAACTGTCATTTGAAACCTTATACAGTGGAATTTTCCAATTTATTTTTTTCAATTTATTTTAATATGTAATATATTCATCCATTAATTCTTTGATAATTTTTTCCAATTCTTTCTTTGAAATTTTCTTTGAAGTTTCAGAACTAAATTCATTTACTAAAATTGGTTTTTTATTTTCTTTTTTAGATATTTTATACATTTGACCCATGTCATGACAATATGCCTGTTCTTCATTTGTAATTAAAAATTCATGAAATCTTTCTCTTTCTCTTGTTTTTAAAATTTTGATTTTATTAATTATTTTATGATTAGGAAATTTCTTTTTAAATACCTCTAACATTCCTTTTGCCAATTCTTCAATTTTCACTGATGGCATTTTTAAAATAAATATTTCACCATCATTTGCAATTTGTGTAACTTTCAAAATCATTTTTGATGCATCTGTAATTGACATGATGAATCTAGTCATTCTTGCATCTGTCACTGTTAGTGGGTTATGTGTCAAGATTTGTTTTTGAAATATTTGGAACACTGAACCTCTTGAACCTAAAACATTTCCAAATCTCACAATTGCAAAAATTGTTTTACTATCCCCAATATACGAGCTAGCATCTAGTGTTAATCTTTCAGCTAATAATTTACTGGCTCCTAAAGTGCTAGATGGATTTGTAGCTTTATCAGTACTAATGAAAATTACTTTTGATACATTTTCAATTATTGATGTTTCTAATATGTTACTGGTTCCTATGACATTAGTTTTGACTGCATCAAAAGGATTTTGTTCACAAATATCAATATGTTTCATTGCTGCTGCGTGAAAAACAATATCTACATTCCTTATTGCTAATTGTAGTCTATCTTTATCTCTAACATCTCCTACCATAAACTGAAAAATTTTATTATTTCCAATAGTTTCCTTGACCTCTACTATAGAATTTTCATCATTTGAAAAAATTCTAATTTGTTTTGGCTGGAATTTAATTAATTGCTTTATTATTCCTAGTCCAATTGAACCTGTACCTCCTGTAATTAGTATCACTTTATTCTTGAATTCTTGTTTCAAATTTTCATCATTTTTCATGTTATGTCGTGTTGAATTATTCATTAGATAAACTATTCTTATAATAACTATTTTTGTGAATGTTTATTGTATCACTCAAACGAACATTTTTCTGGTAAACTATTAATTCATTGATTTTTTTAATAATTCAATTGTTTGAACTAAAAAAAACAAAAATACCAATAAAAAAAATTGCTTCATTTTTAAAAAGCAATTACACTGGACCTAATTTTGATATAACATCAGCTTCCTCACTTGATAATATAAAAAATAATTCTATACTTTTCTACTCAAAGATGTCAGATCAAAATTTTAAATTAAAAGATACCGTTAGATATGATCTAAAAAAAATAAAAAATTATAAAAATATTTTACTCATTTGTGATATCGAAACTAAAAAACTTCTTAAAAATATACCAGTATTAATTTCAAAAAATCCTAGATTAGATTTTTCACGTGTAATGATGAAGTTTTTTGTAACTGATGAATTTAAACCTGGTATTCATCCATCTGCTATTATTGAAAAAAAATCAAAAATAGGAAATAATGTTTACATTGGACCTCATTGTTATATTGGAAATAATGTTGAATTAGGAAATAATGTAAAGATACTAAGCAATACATCTATTTTTGGTAAGACAAAAATTGGACAAGGTTCTGTTATCCAATCAAATACTACAATCGGTAGTGAAGGTTTTGGTTTTATTTTTGATGGAACAAATAGTAATCACTTTCCACATGTAGGTTCAATAATTATTGGAAATAATGTTTGGATTGGTTCTAATTCAACTATTGATAAAGCAGCTCTAGATTCAACAGTTATAGCTGATGATGTTAAAATTGATACATTGGTAAACATAGGTCATAACACTAGTATTGGAAAATCTACTTGGATCTCTGCTAATAGTACTATATGTGGTAGAGCAAAAATTGGAAAAAATTGTTTGATTGCACCAAATTCTGTTATTGATGTTGGTGTACAACTTGGTGATAATTGTCTTGTCGGTTCATCTAGCTTAGTACGAAAGAATTTCCCTAAAAATTTAATTCTTATTGGTTCTCCTGCAAAAATTTTACGGAAAAATAATTGATGAATTTTAAATGAATAAAAAATCTAAATCTCAAATGACAAAACAAATTTTTGATAAAATAATCAAAACTAATCATAAAATTGTGACAGAAGATTTATCAAAATTAATTCTCAAGAAATATCAAATAAAAGTACCTGAATTTATTTTAGCTAAATCTTCTGATGAAGCAGTAAAAGCTTCTAAAAAACTTGGATTTCCATTAGTAATGAAAATTGTTTCGCCACAAATTCTTCATAAAACTGATGTTGATGGGATTAAACTAAATGTGAATACAATATCTGATGTCAAAAAAACATTTGATCATATGTACAAAAAATTTTCTAAGAAAAAAGGAGTTGATGTAAAAGGGATTCTTTTGGAAAAAACAATACCAAAAGGTGGTGTTGAATTAATAATTGGATTACAAAATGATCCCCAATTTGGACCAACAATAATGGTTGGATTGGGAGGTATAATGACTGAGGTTTTCAAGGATGTCACGTTTAGAATGCTACCAATCACAGTTAACGATGCAAAATCAATGTTAAATGAATTAAAAGGTTCAAAATTATTAAAAGGTTTTCGAGGTACTATTCCAATTGATCTAAATCTACTTGCAAAAGCTATTGTACAAATTGGTAAAATAGGAATTGAAAACTCAGACTATATTGATAGTGTCGATTTTAATCCTCTTGTAGTTTTTCCAAAAAATTATTATGTTTTAGATGCAAAAATTGTTCTTAATAAAAAAATAAAATCTAATTCAATTTCAAAAACAAAGCCAAATATTTCTAATTTGGATACATTTTTCATTCCAAAAAATATTGCATTAGTCGGTGCATCTAATAACCCTCAAAAAATTTCATATTCACTTTTGAAATCACTTCAAAATAAAAAATTTAAAGGAAAAATCTATCCAATTAATCCAAAAGAAAAAAAAATTCGTCAATTAAGATGTTATTCTTCTATAGAAGACGTATCGGCAAATATTGATCTTGTAATTATATGTGTTAATCTTTCTGAATGTGCTTCTATTATCAAAACATGTTCAAAAAAGTCTATTCATAATATTATAATTGTTTCTGGTGGAGGCAAGGAGCTAGGTGGTGATAGAGCAAAGATAGAAGCAGAAATAAAAAAATTAGCTCAAAAACATAAAATTCGAATTGTAGGTCCAAACTGTCTTGGAATGTTCAACGCTGCAAATCAACTAGATACAACATTCTTTGATAAAACAAGAATGTCTCGTCCAAAATTAGGTAATGTTGCATTTTTTTCACAGAGTGGAACTATGGGAATTAGTATGTTGGAAACTGCTGAATCATTTGGTTTATCTAAAATGATTAGTTATGGGAATCGTTCTGATGTTGATGAATCTGATATGATTTGGTATGCTGCAAATGATCCTCAAACTAAAGTAATTGGTCTATATGTTGAAGGTTTTGGTGATGGAAGAAAATTTATCAACACTGCTAAACGTGTTATAAAAGAAAAGAAAAAACCTATTGTAATTTGGAAGAGTGGTAAAACCATAGCTGGTGTCAAACAAGCGGCATTACATACAGGTTCTCTCGGAGGTTCAAATGAAATTATTACTGGTGCATTTAAACAAGCAGGAATAATTTCTGTTGAAAGTTATCAGGAATTAGCAGGTTCACTGAAAGCTTTAGCATGGCAACCTCCTGCAAAAGGAAATCATGTTGCAATGTGTAGTAACGGTGCTGGCCCTATAGTTGCATCAGTTGATTATATTGAAAAAATGAACTTGAAAACTCCTCCATTATCTATTGAAAAAATGAAAAAAATATTAAATCATTTCCCACCAAACTATATCCTTGGAAAGTCTGGAAATCCTATTGATATCCCAGGTGCATCCCACGGTGCAACATCTGATGACTACAATTTTATCATTAAGGAATTTTTTCTAGAAAATAATATTGATATAGTAATGGCTTGGTTTGTATTTCAAGATAATCCTTTAGACGAAAAAATTGTAAAATATTTGGCTAATTTCTCAAAGAAAAATAAAAAACCGATCTTGGTAGGTGGGAATGGTGGTGAATATACTCATAAAATATCTAAATTAATTGAAAAACATAAAATTCCTGTTTATGATGATCTTAGAACTTGGGTTGCAGCGGCACACGCATTATTTATTTCTGGTAAATCATTATAGTTATTTTTTAACTCGATTAATTGGGATTGAAAAATAGTGCTCCATGTCTGCTTTTTTATTAGAAATCTGTAAACTTTCATTATCATCTTTTCCGTCTGGATACCATACTCTCAAGAATCCATTTTTATCTTCAAAGCATGATTTTGGAATTTCCCATGATGGATTTCTATATTTGAAATCATCTACTGTATAATGAGATTGAATAAGTAATTCATTTTTTTCATTTCGTTCTAAAATAGTTCCATGAATTAATGTAATTTTTCCTAAATCTGTCATTAATGTATACATTGGTTTAGCACGACCAGAAACAGAACCTGAATTAGTTATTTGTGATGCAATTTCCAATCCTTTTTGAACTGATGTTCTATGATGTTCCATTCCTTGCATTGGTATACAATGAAAAAGATAATGAGATTCTATTCCTAAATATCTAAACCCATCGTACAGTTCATTAAGTATTTCAACATTATCGTTAACTCCTTTTAGAAGTACTGACTGATCATAAATTTTGAAGGCTGCTTTGTAAATATCTGAATATGCTTTTTTAGATTCAACAGTTAATTCTGATGGATGATTAATGTTTGTTCCAATTTCCAATTTTACAGGGTCAGCTGTTTTTAATATATCAATCAATTCATCATTTATTTTCGCAGGATCTTGAACTGGTAACCTT